>Ga0194053_10000137_pt1 | contig 55583 bp, 50 predicted proteins | sample SepL228m_MetaG_FD_161684 | JGI IMG/M metagenome (GOLD analysis project Ga0194053, IMG submission 161684) | Anoxic zone freshwater microbial communities from boreal shield lake in IISD Experimental Lakes Area, Ontario, Canada - Sep2016-L227-8m | ecosystem: Environmental > Aquatic > Freshwater >...
GTGTATGTGTTATACGGAGAATCAATTTTCAAATCTGCCAGTGTCAGATTGTATGTATTTTTTCCATTTATATACAGAAATGATGAGTCGACTTGGAGAGGCATTCCGATAGATATTCTCTTCCATAGTATTCCGGAGACAGTCTGTCGATCTGCAGGCAACACTTCATCTTCCAAAATAGATGCCATTGTAATAATGTCTGACAAACTTTTTCCAGATTTTTTTACTTCCGCCAACTGACTCACTTTTTGTTCAAAATTTTGATTCATCATTTGTATAATCTCTTTTGCTCCATATGATGGAGGAAGAAAATATGTATCAGGAAACAAATATCCCTCACGTGGTTTTGCAAGACTCAAAAATTCCGCTTTATTGAAATTTGTTAAGTTTTTCTCGAGATAATCCCCGATTTGCGACACAGTCCAACCCTCAGGAATCGTCACTTTGACTGCATTGATTCTAAACTGTCCAGCAACCAGTCGCTCAGCAAGGACAAGAACATTTTCTTTTTGATCTAAGAGATAATCACCGGCAATTACCTTTTTTTCTCCTCCAAACAGAATAACGAGCGAACGGAAAAGAAATGTTGATTTAACAATATGACTATCTTTTAAATTTATACTTATTGACTGCAATGATTCACCAGAATGTATTGTGAGTGTACTACCTATCGGAAAATCAGAAGGAGCAGAAAAAATAAAAACCACGACAATTGACAGGACAAACGCAAAAGAAAAAGCAATCATTGCTTTTTTCTTTTCAGATGTAAACTCAGAAAAATAATGTCTCAGTTTTTCGATCCAGATTTTGTAATCCATTGTTGATACTTTTATATAGGCAAATTTTGAGGAGCCTCGGCTTTTCGAGAACCGATTCTCTCAAATGTAGGCGTTGCTGATACACCACCTGGGAAATGATAGACTGTCGCCAATTCTTCACTATTCAAAACAAAAACTCCCCTTTTGTATGGTTTATAGAAAAACTGTCTGCGTTTATATGCATCGAACATTACCCCTTTTTCAAAATTGGCAACTTTATCTTTTCTATCTATCCATGGATACTTTTTTGATCCAGCAATTGTTGGTTTGAATGCATTCAAATTATTTGAATTAAAATGTGTAATACCACCAATCACTCCGCCAATATTACTTCTATCAAATATATCTTTTGGAGCCATATAAATAGCCCTCATTCCCACATCAAATCCGGGCTTTGAAATACTTCTCTCGAGTGCTTTTACTGTTTCCATTTCACCGTCTGTCAAAAGTCTACCTTTATCCTCTTTGCCTGTTGCATCATCTTTTTTACCTTTCGTTCCTTCATAAATTTTATCTATTTCCACCTTGGCTGCTTTCGCCCATGCAAGATCAACAAGTTTACCTGTTACTGGGTCTTTGTCTGTCGCTTTGTGTGCACGAACGACAATCTGAAACCATGCTTGATGACCTTTTTTGAGAGTACCGAAAAATTCAATGAGAGGAGTGAGTGGATCAATCTTATATTCTTCTTTTGGATCTTTGTCCATTCCGTAGTCAACATATGTTTTGATAGGAAACACATCAGCTTTAGTCAAACCAAATTCGCATGTCATCATTCCTACCGTCGCAGGATCAAAACTCATAGGTAGTGTGTAGTCTGGGACTTCGTATATTTCTATACCTGGATATTGTGAATACAAGTTTGCTTCAATCGCATTTCTGTAAGATTTTCGTGTCCAGATAAAGAAATGAACCTCGCCACCAATCGATACAATCTCCAGAGAAAACCATGGTCGAGTCGAGCCTTTCCACCAATCCAAAAACCAGTTTCCATCTCCAAACGGCTGATTGAGTCCTGCAATCATAAACTCCATTGCTCGTGGAGATTTAAAAATTTCTTTTGGGAGTTTAATCTCGAGCAAAATATATGTCTGCTTTGCAAAAAACATAGCTCGCCTCCAGTCTACCCACAGCTCAAAAGCAAGAATAAAAAGTAACACAGGCAACCATACAAAAGATGTGTAATAAAGAATTTTGAATACCTCCACTACATTATGATTGGCAAATATATTAAAAATAGAATTCATATAAAAATAATTATATCACAATCAAAAAACTTCCCAAATGGGAAGTTTTTTGATTTACGCAATACTGTATTTACCGTCTTTTGATTTCTTGAAATATTTTGTGTTCTGAAGGTTTACCATAATCGTGTTTTCCTTTACATATCTTTCCTTCAAAACCTTTTCAACAACTTCTTCTTTTGTCAGTGGGCCGTTCTTTTCGATAACACCTTTGATAACATCCTTTACAACGCCAGACATATATCCCCATTCTGCGAGTGCATAGAGTCCTCTGCCGACGAGCACAAATCGAGGATCTTTGATAAGTTCATTGTGTGTTGTTGCTACGTGAGCTTTCTTTTTGAAAACCTCTGTAATGAGTTTTGCAACTTCTCGGAAGTGAATTGGAGAACCGTGTCGTCTGATGACGAGGAATGCATAGTCTCGCATACCTTTTGCTTTGATATTTGGAGAATCTGCCTTACCCCATTCGCCGAGTGGGTTTTTGTCGATGAGTTTTGAGAGCGCGAGCCATCGTTTTGCAATTTCCTCTTTTTTATATTTGTCTGCAACATCTTTGAGATTTTCCAAAAACTTCTCAATCATATCTGCTTCGAGCAAAATCTCATCATCTGACAAGTTTGAATACAAATCACGAAGTGACTCATGAATTCTCTTTGAGAGATCCTTGTCAACATGCCATCTGTGTTTGAATTCGTCGTCTTCTTTTTCTTTTATGAAATCTTCACCAACAATGAGCAAAAAGTGGAGGTGGTTTTGGATTGATTTGTCTTGGGAGAGATGATTCAAAAGATCTTCTTCGGAAATGACAGCTCCGAGACCCTCAACAATAGCTTTGAGCTCATCAAACACAGGTTTTTCTTTTGTGTATTCTTTTGATTTGCGAATACTTGCAATAGAATAGTTTTCTATCTGTCTCACTCGCTCTCGTGTGATTTTGTATTTCTTTCCGATTGCTTCGAGAGTCATCTTTCGAGTTTCGTTTCCGAGACCGAGACGATTGATCAAAACGTCCTGGGCTCTCTGTGAGAGAACTGAAAGAAGTTTCTTTGTAACCTGCTTTGGCTTAAATGTTATTGGTGATTTTTCGCTCATAAATAATGTAATAATGTTTTAATAATTTTTATAACCTAAATCGTATAGTCTATTTCTATCACTATTAGTCATTTTCGTCAAGTGCCTGTCAAGATTTTCTACACCACGACAAAATTAACAAGTCTATTCGCTACATAAATGGTTTTTTTGATTTCTTTACCCAAAAGCCACTTGTCTACCTCTGGAAGTTTTTTGGCAATATCTACTATTTCATCCTGTGCAGTTCCTCCAGGAACAGAGCATTCTGCCCGTACTTTTCCATTGATTTGAATCATAATTTTGATCTCTGTTTCAACAATTTTTTTCGGATCCGCTTTTGGCCATTTTTCGATGGAAATCAAGGTTTTGTTTCCTATAGCGTGCCAAATTTCTTCTGTAATATGTGGCGCAAACGGAGAGAGAATTTTGAGAAACATTTCAAAATCCTCTTTGTTTATTTTCTCCAATTTTTCAGCCTCATTTAGGAAAATCATCATTCCAGAAATGGCTGTGTTGAATCCCATTTTTTCAATATCATCAGAAACTTTTTTGAGTGTCTTATGGAGAAGTGTTTCAAATTTTTGATCAGGTGTTGTATTTTTTACAACACGAAACTGAAGTCGCCAGACGCGGTCAAGAAATCTTCGGGCACCAATAATATTTTGCTCATCCCAACCAATCGCCTGATCAAATGGGCCCATAAACATTTCGTACATTCGGAGCGTATCGGCACCATATGCTTTTACAATATCATCGGGATTTACCACATTTCCGCGAGACTTGCTCATTTTTTCCCCACCCTTTGCAAGAATCATTCCATGAGATGTACGTTTTTTGTACGGTTCTGAAAATGGCACAAGTCCAATATCAAACAAAAACTTGTTCCAAAATCGTGAGTAGAGCAAATGGAGTGTTGTATGTTCCATTCCACCGTTGTACCAGTCCACTTGCATCCACTTTTTCATTTTTTTCATATCCGCAAACTTCTTTGAATTTTTTGGATCTGTGTATCGCAAGAAATACCACGAACTTCCCGCCCAGTTTGGCATTGTGTCTGTCTCGCGTTTTGCCTTCCCACCACATGTTGGACATTTTATATTGACCCACTTTGAAATACTGGCGAGTGGTGACTCCCCTGTATCTGTCGGCTCATATTTTGTAACTTTTGGAAGAGTTAGTGGTAAGTCCTTTTCTTTGAGGGGCACAATTCCACAGTCCGGACAATGTACAACCGGAATCGGTTCACCCCAATATCTCTGACGAGAAAACACCCAATCTCGCAATTTGAATTTTGTTACTGATTTTCCGTGAACAAATTTTGTGATTTCTTTTTTAGCCTTTTCACTATCTGTTCCATTAAATCTTCCAGAGTTAATCATCAATCCGTTTCCTAAATAAGATGAACTAACAAAAATATTTTTATCACTCGTTTTGTCAAACCCTAATTCAATAATCCTGGCTATTGAATTCGTAATAAACCACACCCAATGATCATTATCATGACCACCATTATGTGCAAGTATGTTATCCAACAATTCTTTGCCCGAAACCCAAGTTAAATCAAAATCTTCATGTTCTTCATGATGTACCTTTTTTTCCTCTGTGCTATTCAAAATAACGAGAAAACAGGTTGCCCAAGCAGAGCGATTAACTTTTCGTAAACTATTATAATAGTGAGTATATGCTGTGCCAACAAATTCAACTTTTTTAAAATCATACAGACCACTTTCCTCCTCAACTTCACGAAGAATGCCAGTTTTAATATCTTCGCCACTATCTACTCCACCAGAAAACAGTCTAAAAGCACCGTTTTTTTGGAGGCCGACTGCGTATTTTTGTGTTTTTGGATCAAAAACAATTCCACATCCACCATTTCTCTCTTCTTCATTTTCTCTCTTGAGACCAAATTCAGGAGCTATGACTTGTTTTATTGGTAGTTCATACTTCTTTGCAAACGCAAAATCACGTTCGTCGTGAGCGGGCACAGCCATTACGCTACCTGTACCATATGTTGCAAGTACATAGTCAGCAATAAAGACCGGAATTTCTTCGTTGGTTGCAGGATTTATTGCCTGTACACCACGGAGTAGGACTCCTGTCTTTTCTTTTTCATCGGCAGTACGCTCTATCTCAGCTTTCTTTTTTGAATCAGAAATATATGTTTCTACCTCACTCCAGTTTGTAATTTGATTTTTGAGTTTCTGTACAAACTCGTGTTCCGGCGCAAGTACAACATATGTCGCTCCGAAAATTGTGTCTGGTCGAGTTGTAAAAACTTTTATTTTTTCGGAAATTTTTTTGAGTGCAAATTCAATTTCTGCGCCCTCGCTCCGTCCAATCCAATTTCTCTGCTGAAGTTTTATTTTTTCCAAATAGTCGACAGTATCCAAATCTCTATCTAATTTGTCTGCATACTTTGTAATCCGAAGCATCCACTGTTCCTTCTCACGTTTTTCTACCGGAGTACCACATCGCTCACAACAACCGTTTACAACCTCCTCGTTTGCAAGACCGATTTTATCCTTTGGACACCAATTTATATTTATTTTTGCTTTGTATGCCAGATCATGTTTCAAAAATTGCAAGAAAATCCACTGCGTCCATCTGTAATATTTTGGATCAGTTGTGTTTATTTCTCGTGACCAATCAAAAGACATCCCGAGACCTTTAAATTGTTTTCTGAAATTGTCTGTATTTTTCTGTGTGACTTTTGCCGGCTGGATTCCGGTTTTGATAGCATAATTCTCTGTGGGAAGTCCGAATGCATCCCAACCTATTGGAAATAGAACATTTGCCCCGTTCATTCGTTTCTTGCGCGAAATAATATCCATCGCAGTATATCCGCGAACATGGCCGGTATGAAGTCCATCTCCTGATGGATATGGAAATTCCATAAGTCCATAAAATTTTTGTTTTTTTGAAGTATCAGAAGCACGAAAAACTTTTTTCTTTTCCCATTCTTTCTGCCATTTTGGCTCTATATTACTTGGCTCGTATTCCTTGGATATAGTTTTTTTCATAATACTCAGTATGCCAAAAAACCCGCATAAAATCAAAGTGTCAAGGACTTGCCCTGACACTTTTGATTATTTTAATTTTGTTTTACTTTCTACTGTTTTACAGGCATTGCTGGAATGGCTTTTGGCTGAATATATTGATTTGCTGGAATTGTTTTATCAAAACAATATCGTCCTGCTGGATGTGACCAATCCGTAGCAGTTGTATCATAGTAAAGTGGCACAGCATATTGATTTTTTTGAGATGCTTTGTTGAATTCTGCACAGAGCTGATATGCCTTTGCACTCTGCCCTATCAAAATATACTCATACATTCTGTTTGTTTGTTTATCAGAACACATACCACTATTGGAGCTCTGAACACAACCGAGATCATTTATAGAGCTAGGTAAACTTGCATGAAGTGAATAATAATTTGTTACAAGATAATCCATATTTTGAAGATCATTTACTTTTTGTTCATCATATTTGAGAAGTTGTTGTGTGCGAGGTGAACCAAGAACAGAAAATCCCCAAATGATTGAACCGAGTACAATCACGAATGCGACAATCATCCAAACTTTTTTTGACATAGATGTAAGCTTTCCTCTGATATCTGAAATGTAGTAGAGAAATACGGCAAGAGCAATCACAAACACAACAAGCACTTTGAGCAAAAAGCTCGCAGTGAGTTCCTGACCATCAATAAAGTAATACAAGACAGTCACGAGGTCGCCAGCGAGAGTGAGCCCGGCAATGAAAAGTGTAATATATGTCAGCCACTTTCGAATACCTATATTCTTGCGTTCTGGCTCGGTAGCATATTCTCTTTCCAAAATCCACATAAGTAAGATATATATTGGAAAGAAAATAATAAGAGTTGCTACAGGAAAACTGATTGATGGTGTGTAATATGAATAATATGTATTTACTATTTGTGGAAACGCTGTGTTAATTACAATAAACAGGATATTGATAAGATTTCCTATCACAGTAAACAGTGCGACTATCGCGCCAAGATTGAGAAAAAAATCTTTGGGAGATGATTTTGACTTTACGCTTACATTTTGCATTTGATTTGGTTCCATAATAAAAAGTTAATTATTAATTATTAGTATTATACCATTTATTTAAAGAAAAACCCTAGACAGTGTCCGGGGATTAATTTTTGGATAGTTTAGATTCGATCTGTTTGAATAGTTCCAATTTACGCCAGAAAAGGTACACATCCCATGCGTTGAAACAAAACAAAAGAAACATCAAAAAACTTATAAAATATTCTTTCTTAAAAAAAAGAATAGAAGAATAAAAAATAGAACCCACAGAAAGAAGAAGTCTAATATAAAAAAGAATGGTTGCCTTTCTTTTACTCATATTGGTCTGATAAAAGAATAGCACTTTTTAGGGAAAAATCAAATTCTAAACTCAATCACATCCCCATCTTTGACTATGTACTCTTTACCTTCCGTACGTACCAAACCTTTCTCACGAGCCTGACCATATGAGCCAGCATTGAGAAGATCAGACCAAAAGACCACCTCTGCTCGAATAAATTTTTCTTTGAAATCAGTGTGAATTGCCATGCCAGCAACCGGCGCAGTAGATCCTCGCAAAATAGTCCATGCCCGCGACTCATCCTCACCCGTAGTAAAATATGTAATCAAATTGAGCAGTGTGTATCCGGAAGTGATGAGACTATTTATTCCATCATCTTTTCCTCCGAGCTCTGTTCGAAACATTTCCTTTTCCTCCCCTTCCAAATCTTTTAGCTCCTCCTCGATTTTGGCGTCGACAATCACATACTGAAAATTATTTTGTTTCAAAAACTCCAAAAGTTTTGTAAATCTTTCATCTCCCATTTCATCCAAATTTCTCCCGCCAGCTTTTTTGTTGAGCGCATACATTATCGGTTTTGCTGTGAGCAGGTGTAAATTTCTAACAATGAGAATTTCTTTTTCATCAAAATCGAGTGTGTGTATGAGTTTTCCGCCCTGCAAATGCGATTCTATTTTTTTCAAAACATCATTTTCAAAAATTGCCTCTTTTTTATTTGCTTTGACATCCTTTTGAACACCGCCAAGTCTTTTTGAAACTGTTTCTTGGTCCGCTAGTACAAGCTCGAGGTTGATAACTTCAATATCGGAAACAGGATCAACTTTGTTGTGTACGTGAATAATATTGTCGTCTTCGAAAATTCTGACAACCTCTACAATCGCATCTACCTCGCGAATATTTTGTAAAAATTTATTTCCGAGACCTTCACCCTCCGATGCACCTTTGACAAGACCCGCAATATCGACAAATTCCACTACTGCGGGAATGGTTTTTTTGCTTTTTGAAAATTCCGAAAGCTTCCAGAGTCTTTCGTCTGGAACAGGCACAATTCCCACTGACGGATCAATAGTACAAAATGGGTAATTCTCCGCCGACACTGACTTTTTTGTAAGTGCGTTAAAGAGAGTCGATTTTCCGACGTTTGGCAGACCTACGATTCCGATGGATAGTGACATAGCTTAAAGATAGCGAAAAAAGTGATGAAAGTAAATCACATCTTGTTTTTCATTTCGATAGCTCGCTTCACAATATGATCCCCGATTTCTCCCCATTTCACATACTGGTCATACTCTTTGGGATCAATCAGTTTAATTTCTGAAATGTCACCGTCCGGATCTGACACAAAATCTCCGTAGGGTTCAACAATACAAAATGACCGAGTTTGTCGTATCGTGCGATCTTTCTCGTATACATCTATATAACCAATCAATTCCTGATGGAGAACTTTCATATTTGATTCTTCTTTTACTTCGCGCACTACAGCCTCCTCATACGTTTCTCCTTTTTCTATACCACCGCCCGGAAATGTCCAATATCCTTTATCTTGCGCATACACCACAACCAGTTTATCTCCACAAAAACAAAAACCATGTACGGCTTGTAGAATTTTTCCATCTAGCCCTTCTAGCGGATCAAATCCTTCTCTGTACACATATTCATACATCTGCCCGTCACGACCCTTGAATTGTGATTTGATTTCCATATTAATTTTATTGTACCAGAGATTTTGGATTTGCTTCTTTTTGATATACAAATGGTTTGATGTTCCCCCACTTTTCCACTATTGGTGTGATGTAGTGCCACTCTGCCAAGATTTCATCTGTGCTTGTAAAAACAGTATCACTTACTTTAATACGTTCCAAATGGCCGGATCGGCACCTCCATCAATTTTGAAAATTGAAATTCCTCGAACGCCGAGCTTTTTTGCCAGAGCAATTTTATCCTTCACTGCCTGTGCGTCACTCCACACGAGCAGTCGAAATGGTGCGGATACCTGTGGAGAAGTCGTCGCTCCACCACTCGAGCTCGTCACAGCTGACTGACCAAAAAGAGATGTGTCGAGTGAAGGTGTTGTTGTGGCGAGTGTGGTTGATGTTGTCACAAGAGGAGTCGATGTTGGTGTATAAATAAGATTGAGCTCGCCCGCAACACTTCGTGATGATGCAACACCAAAAGCTGATGCAATACTGAGCGCGTAGTTTGGATTGAATGATGTTTCTCTATCATACACATATCCACCCTGGACTGGTGTGACAGTGTATTCGTAGCCGTATGTCGCAACACCGATCGTAATTTTCTTTTTTGATATTGTTTTGGATGCAAGTGTAATAACCTTTTCCACCCATTTTGGATCAGAGACTGGCACGTACGGACCACTTGAAAGAGCATTGAGTTTCAAATCAACCGTACCTTGATCATATGTCATAATACGAACACGATCACAATATTTATTTATCTCAACATAATCATTTGCATATTGAATATCTTTTGGAATCATCACAAAACGTGAGTCAAGCGGAGTGCGCGCCTCGATTGTACACGAAACAATTTTATTGCCGATTGAATTCCACAACTCTTTCAGAAAAAGTGAAAAATATTTTTTTGTTTCTGCTGATTTTCCCTCGTAGTCAATATCGACTCCATCAAAATTGTTGCTTTTTACCATTGTCACAATAGCCTGTATATGAGCTTTGCGTTTTGTTGGACTCTTGAGCGTTGCGTATATATTGTCTGCATTGCTCCACATTACTGTTGGAATTATTTTGACTTTGTTTGCCTTTGCAGTCTGAATAAGTGTTGTCCATGGTTCCTGTCCAATATTCATCGGATCATACAACGTCCCATCGAGCTTGACCGTGTAGCCAAACGGACTAAGTTCTTTAAAAACAGAAATATGATTTATTGCTTCGGCTGTTCCCGTAGCAGTACGCCAATATGGTATCCAGCCAGAAATTTCTAGCGGAATCACCGCGACTTTTTTTGTTGTCACAGCAGAAACAGTACTCGACATACATACGAGACAGAGGAGTAAGAAAATTTTTAGGAGAGATGTTGATTTCATATGATTTGAATAAAAGGACAACCTAAAATAATTTTTGGAGACTCCGCAGGCCGTGAGCATGGTCTTGTCAACGACCGAGCGAAGCGAGGCTCATTGACAAGTTACGGTCGAGGACAGCCGAGAATGCTCGCAGGAGCATTCGAGGTTGCTCCAGAAATTATTTTAGATTGTCCTTTTATCTATTTAATTTCTCACACCAACTTCTTCAAATCCACCTCATACCTTTTCACAACTTCCATAGTAGCAGACATTTGGTCCTTGCCTTTTTTCATCTCTTCCTGTACTTCAAGACCAATTTTTTGAAATAGTTCTGGATCTTTTTCGAGCATAGCAAACACTTTGTCCTGTTCGGCTTGTGGTACACCCTTCATCTGGTTTGATAACATTTTTCGCATTAAGAAATTTTTTATGGACATATATTTATTTACAACTTTTTATTTTTCTATGGTATCATAAATTTATGAAATGGAGAATCATATTATCACTTTTTGCAGTCCTCGGAATTGTAGGCTGTGGCCTTGTTGGAACTGTCCTATACTATCATTTTGACTGGAGTGACTTGGCAGATATTTCTTTCTACGAAAATCTTGCAAACCCTTCTATGCGCATAGTCCGTGTACAGGAAGGACTTCGAAAAGAACAGGTTGCAGATGTGCTTGGTAGTAAGCTCGGATGGGATGATGCAGAAAAAAATCAATTTGTGAATGCACACCTCGCCCTCAATACAACAAACTCAGAAGGATACTACTTCCCAAAGAGCTATATCATTCAAAAAGACGAGGGACCAATAACTATTAGTAATTTGATGTTTGATGAATTTCAAAAGCAAACAAGTAAAATCATAAAACCAAAGAAAACAAAAATTGTAAACGAAGACACCGCACTCAAGATTGCCTCTATTATACAACGAGAAGCGGCTGGTAAAAATGACATGCGACTTATTTCAGGTATTATTTGGAATCGTATTTTCAAAGGTATGAAGCTCCAAATGGATGCCACTTTGCAATATGCCAAAGGAACCGAGAATGATTGGTGGCCACAGGTTGATCCAAAAGACAAACAGATTGATTCTCCATACAACACATATATGTATCCATCACTTCCTCCATCTCCTATTGCTAATCCTGGCCTTGCAGCTATCGAGGCAGCATATAATCCCCAACCAACAAATTGCCTCTTTTATTTACACGATAAAAAAGGACAGATCCATTGCTCGGCAACGTACGAAGGTCACAAAGCAAATATCGCAAGGTATTATTAAAATCTAGTTAAATGTAATTTCAAATGGGTACATTCCCATTCCACAGGTTCCTCTGAATACTCCGACAGGTTGCGAACCGATATCAATATCTGTTGAGCTTGATGATTGAAGAATTTTTGATAGATTCATACTTGGAATTCGAATAGAAGCGGAACAATCAAATGTTCCGTTTGTTGTTACCCGCAAAATAGTTGGAACACCTGCCTTGGCTACACTTTTTCTCGGAGAATATCCTCCGCGGGCAGTCAGCTCCACAATCTGTGTACCATTCTGGATTGTCACATTGTTTTGTTGCTCGAGATTTGTATTATTTCCAGTTCCACCAGAGTTTCGCGACAAGAAAACAGCACCAAAAATGAGTAAGAGAGAAATAATAATGGAAATAATGGTGGCTTTCATTGAAGTTTATTAGAAATTAAAAATAGGTGGCAATACATTGATCACAACCAAACTGTTTATTATTGTGAACACCGCAAAAAATATAACAATGAGTCCGGCACTTTTGAAAAAGATGCCTGCTTTTGAATTGTTTTTGAAACTAAAAGAGCTGAAACTGACGAGAGCAAGAATAGGCAGTGTACCGAGAGCAAACGTAAGCATAGTTAGTCCCCCATTCCAGAAATTTCCGACCGAGAGTGTATAAATCTGCATTGATTGAGTAAATCCACACGGTAAGAAAAATGTAACCGCACCAACAAGAAACGGAGTGAGACTATGATTGAGTTTGGAAATTCCGAGAGCATGCCGAGAAATAAATTTTGGCATACTTGGCTGAATTTTTTTGGTTATATGAAAAACATCAAGGAGGTTGAGTCCCATAATGAGCATCACAATGCCTACGATAAATCCCAGAATAAATGTCATCGTTCCATTTAGCTGAAATGCAGAGCCAATAACACCGATCACTCCACCGAAAATAAAAAAAGAAATGAGTCGTCCGATATGGAACAAGGACTGCGGTTTAAACTTTTCGCCTTCCTTTGCAAATGTTGCAGACATTGAAAGCAAGAGTCCACCGACGACAGCCATACAGCTCGAAAGAGACGCGACAACACCAATAAGAAAAATAGAACCAAATGACATATGTTTGCCACTCACAATATTCACGAGTCCCAGTTTTTGGAGCAATATAAAAATAACAATAAACGCTAGTGCCACAGGAACGGCAATTTTAAAATCTGAAAAATCTTTTTGCGCCACATCGAATGGATGAGCAGAAAAAGAATATTTTTGTTCATACAACAAAATAGAAAAATCTTCGGCAATCTTTTCGGCAGGAATTCCTTCAAAATCTCCTGTCACAGTTACAATCTTTGTATCAAAATTAATCTGAACACCCTCGACATACGAAAGATCAGATAATTCCTTTTCTATAAGTAGAGCACAGGATTTGCAATTCATTCCCTGCACATAAAATTTATATGTAACACTTTTCATTTATTTTCTTTTTAATTTATATACCTTGAGAATTTCATCTTTTGTTGTTTTTTCTTTGCCTTTTTTTATCTGATCAATAACACACGTATCTAAATGTGACTCCATCAAGGAATCCTCTATACTCGAAAGTGCATTTCTTATTGCTGATGTTTGGGTAATCACATCAATACAATATTTTTTCTTTTCTATCATTTCTCTTACTCCTCTCACCTGACCTTCTATAATATGTAATCTTTTTAATAATTTTTCCTGTGTTGTCATAATATGTAATTATAATATAAAACCCTATATAAAAATAATGGCGCTAGGGACGATCTCTTTTGTCCCTAGCGCCCGGCCTAACAGCCGTTCTGACAGTGAGCAACCGCTCGCAACATCCAGCGACGTCGAATGTACATATGCTTGCTCTCCTTTCTGTAATTACTATATACCCCTAGGGGGTATATGTCAAAACAACTTATCCACAATTTTTTCTAGCTTGAGAGAAAGATACCCAAGAAGTCCGAGCTGGATTGTGGGAGTAAGTCCAGTGCCGAGAAATGGAAGAATCGGCATATACGAGTTATACACCCACATCCCCGTAGCAAGTGCAAACCATTCAATGAAAATTGATATGAGTATACCAACAAAAATAATTATCCAGCTGTGTTTTTGAAAAAAAGATTGTTTTAAAAACAACACTGACAGTATTGTAATAATGAGAGCATCAATCAGACTTGCTTCAAATAGGACCAGAAAGGTGATATCACCTCCCATATAGTGCGCATATAAAAACGAGTGAAAATATTCCCAGACAAGATTGAGAATAAAAGAAATTACAAAAATAGATAAAAATTTTTTCATACAATAATAGTAGCATATTAAAATCGCCTTTCGTTTCCTACTCAGCGATTTATTAGAAATATGCCACCTCAATTAATATGAATAGGAACTCTGGCCGTGACAAACTCAGCCACGATCACAGTTTCTTTTCCGTCACCACTTTTTCCACCTACCAACAAGCCTTCCACGTGTCCGTAGACGACGACTTCCGACTGTCCGTCCGAGAGACGCACAGTACCGAAATGAACGACGTCCGGCACATGTCCAGTAAGCCAAAACTTGATGCGGGTGATTGCTCCATCCCACAAAATTTCCTCTCCGACGGGAGTGAAAGTTTGGTTATCCGCAATGATTAGGTGCATGGTAACCTCTCTCGACTCATTATACATTAAACACTACAATCAACTAACTTTCTGTGGATATCTTATTTCACAGAATCATATGTGTGTTTATTTATTTTTAAATTATATATTTTGAACACGTTGAATATTGGGAGAAAATCTGTGAGAAAGTTAAAGACTGATGCGCCCACTGGACCAACAAACCCTCCAAAGGCCAGAAAGAGGCCTACTCCATTTGTAATTGCCCAAATAACAAAATTTTGTCGAACAATAGAGAGAACTTCTTTACTCAAATAAATTGACTCCGGTACTCTGCGCAAATCATCGTGAATGAGTGTAATATCAGACGCTTCAATAGACGCATCAGCGCCTGTTCCTCCCATCGAGAAACTCACATCAGCGAGAGCAAGTGATGCCGCATCGTTGACACCATCTCCCATCATCGCAATAGCGCCGTGTTTTCTTTTTAATTTTTTGATGTGCTCAAGTTTCTCGGCCGGTTTCAAGTTTGCATAAAATTCATTGATACCAGTTTCTCTCGCAACACGAGACGCAACCTGCTCATTGTCTCCGGTCAGCATTATCCAATCTTTAACCCCAAGTGTTTTTGTCTCAGCAATGGCATCGTGTGCATATTTTTTTACTTCGTCCGCAAGTACAAAAAATCCTGCGAGTTTTCCGTCAATTGCAACAGCCGTAATACTCGCACCATTTTGTTTTTCCTCCGAAATTTGTTTTGTAACTTCGTGAGAAATCATAACTCCCTTTTGTTCCAAAAACGAAACTCGGCCGTGTAGATATTCGTGTCCTCCGTGTTTTGCATAGACACCGTCACCTGGATATTCCATTACTTCATCAGGTGAATGGACTTTGACTCCATTTTTTTCGGCATATTGCACAACCGCTTTTGACATTGGATGTTTTGAATCTATCGAACATATCGCACCGGCGATTACAAATTCGTTTTCAGGTCTTCCGTCCACTGAAACCGCTTTTGAAACTGCAAACACACCTTTTGTCAGTGTACCCGTTTTGTCCGTAACAAAAATTCGGATATCTTTGAGTCGTTCCATCACCGCCGCACCTTTGACAATAATGCCGTGTTTGGCAGCTTTTGATATGGCTACCGTAAACCCGAGAGGAATTGCCACCGCAAGATCATCTGCGCAGGTCACAAGCAAAATGCTGAGCACAAGATTTAGATTCCTCGTGACAATATAAATAACAAAAACTCCCACAAGTGAGATGAGAATGTACCATGCACTAAATTTGTTTGCCAACGTTTCTGTTTTTGTTTTTGCGCGACTTGCCTCGTCCACGAGTGCAATCATTTTTGAAAGTGTTGTGTCTTCGCCAACTTTTTCTGCACGAACAAAGAGTGAGCCAGACAAACAGAGTGTAGAACTAAGCACCTGACTACCCGGAGTCTTGCTCAGTGGTTTACTTTCGCCAGTGAGAGATGATTCGTCCACCATTGCCTGACCCTTTACAACACTGCCATCAATAGGTATCCTGTCGCCCGATTCCACCACAACAACATCACCGACAACAACTTCCTCTAATGTTTTTTCTTTTGTATATTCACCATCCTGAACTCTCACAGAAACTGGCCGTAGTTTGAGTAGGCTGGAAATAATATGCTCTGTGCGTCTCTCTGTAAATGCTTCAAAAAGTCTCGCCGAGGAAAGCATAAGATTTATAAACACAGCTGATACCCATTCGCCCTGAATAATGGTGAACGCAAGTGCAATACTCGCGAGAAGATCTATTGTAATACTCTTTTTTACGAGAGCCCTCACAGCGCTCCAGACAACAGGAGCAATACCGAGAATAGACACGACGACAATAGATATATTTGAAATCTGCCCCGCAAGTGATGAAAATGAAAACAAATGTAAAACACCGAGCCCGTGATAGACGAGTGTAATAAAGAGCAACGCAATGAGACCTTCATTAAAATAAATCTGACGTGTAATCGCTTTGTCATTTTCCTCGGCTTTGATCACGACACTTTTTGCCTTTCCTACTGTTTTAATTTTTTCCATACATATATTTTACACTATTTGTTTTTTAAAATCTTTTAAACAATTTTATACGAAAAACCGGACACCGAAGTGCCCGATTAGACATTTACCGCGGAAGAAATCCTGCAGTCATAGACGTCTTGGCTGAGCCAAGTATCGTCTGCAATGCGTCAAAGAACACGAGAAGCGTTCTCTGTAGTCCCGCAAATATTTCCGGGACCAGGAACTTAAGCAGGACGATTAGCAAACCGAAACCTAAAACTCGAAAAATATTCATATCTTTTTTATTTTAAGAGAAGCGGAGACTGTGTGTGGACGAGACACACAGCGCCGGCTAATCGCCAGACTGCCCCTCTCTTCCCTTTTTACCTGCTGTGACAAAAAGAGAAGAAGTGAGGTTCCAGCGCATTTTCAATGATCTTTCCTTACTTATATTATATCACTTTTTTATTAAAAAAACAGCCCTGATTTATATACCAAACTTGCATAGAATAAAAAATAATGTAAAATAGAATTTGTCATTTTGAGTAGTAAATAAGGGCCCTTAGCTTCCGGTAGAGGCCCGAATGAGTTTTGAAAATTTAATATGGGCCCTTAGCTTAGTTGGTGGAGTGAGATTGGGGTGGGACCCAATCGCAAGACCGGAGCGCGACGGCGCGAGGTGGGGTCGAGAGATTTTTCAGCAGAAAAATACTCGTGACACTCATTTGCCAAATGAGGCTAGTGGGTTCTAAAATAAGTTCAGTGAAGTTTGAAAATTTAATATGGGCCCTTAGCTTAGTTGGTAGAGCGCCTCATTTGCAATGAGGAGGTCAAGAGTTCGAATCTCTTAGGGTCCACAAATAAAAAACTGCCATTGGCGGTTTTTTATTTGGGGCAGAGATTCGAACGGCGGAGCGGGGTGCCCAGTCAGCAGACTGGGTCGCGAGCCGGTGCCCAGACCAAAATGTTTTGACGAAAATATTTTGAGTCGCGGGCGAATCTCTTAGGGTCCACCACAAAAAACAGCACGGTAGTTCCGTGCTGTTTTTGTAACAAAGAGAAGTTTAATTAGTCATCGTTTCCACTCCTTGTATGTGTTCGAGTATTTTGGGTGCTTGTAGTATTTTGCGACAAATGGTTTTCATTTTCGTGCTTATGAATTGTACGTGGTGTAGTACTTGCGTGACCATTTTCATTCTCATTTTCACCTCTGTTGTTTCCACCACTATGCTCGTTCTCATTTTCAATTTCTGTGCCTCCATCATCTCCATGATGATGTCCTCCTGTACCACCTCCACTTCCGTTTGAATTTGAAACTGTCACAGTCACCACAGTTGACGTACCGACATTTCCATTAGCATCATACGCTTTTGCCGAAAGTGTATGTGATCCGTTGGTGGCGGTAGTTGTGTTCCATGCAAATGTAAATGGCGACGTGGTAGATGTTGCACTAAAGAGGTTGTCTACATACAACTCAACTTTTGTAACACCAACATTGTCCGTTGCAGAAATCATCACGTTTGTGGTACTCGAAACCGTTGCGCCATTTGTGGGCGATGTAATAGACACGACCGGAGGAATAGTGTCCCCAACCGTTGTAGTCGCATTGTTTGTTGTGACAGTCACGGCCGTACTATCCTTCATATTGTTTGCAAGATCAAACGCCCGTGCGACTAATGTATGTGTTCCATTTGCAACGGTCGTTGAATTCCAAGAAAAATTATATGGAGAGGTCGTGGTCGATCCTTTCATTGCACCATCAACCCACAACTCCACCTTTGATATACCAGCCGTGGGTATCGTATACGGTGCCAGTCGAGAGACATTTGTTCCGTGTTGACCTTGATACACAGCAGTCATATCTGTTCCACACACAAAAACATTTCCTCCTGAATGTGTAGTTTGTAATGATGTCACGTCATATTGGATTCCAAATATTGTCACAACACAATCCGTTGATGGGATTGCCAAGTCAGTCGCAGTTGCAGATACCGGAACCAAGCCCGAAACTGTGGCACCATTTGTAGGTGCGACAATAGAGACCGATGGGGGTGTGGTATCTGCCACAGCAAAAGCAGACAGAGGTAACATCAAAAGTGAAGCTACTAACATAGTTCCAGTTACCAACTTCGGAATATGTGCCCTATCTAGGGCTGATTGTATAGATTTCATAATTTTACTGTATTTATTAGTGATTAATGGACTGGTAAGATCACGGAAAATATTCCCCGTGCACTAGTACGACGTATGTATGTTGCCGAGCTTACATCACTATTTATTAACTTAAAGCAAGAGAAATTATGTGGTGAATGAAATCTTTATTACTCATTCCAACAGCAGAGAGACTTTTTGGAAATGTACATTCATCTGTCAGGCCAGGCAATGTGTTGACCTCGAGAAAATAGATACCCCGTTTCGGAGAAATAATAAAATCTGATCTGGAGTAATGTCGGAGGCCGAGAGCCTCGTGTACGAGTGCCGAAATCCGCTCTATTTCTTTCTTGTCTTGCCCACGAAAGCTTGCTGGACATACTTCCCTACTCTGTCCATTATATTTTGAATCATAATCAAAAAAATTATTTTCTATCGGTGGAAAGATTTCTACAGGAGGAAGTGCATACGTTTTTTGTCCACGAAAATTATCCAAAACTCCACAGGTCGCTTCCCTACCAGCAATGAATTCTTCTACGATCGCCGAGTGTCCACCAGACATCGCTTTTTGCAGACCTTCCAAAACTTCGACAGGAGTCTGCGCTATTGTCACACCAACTGATGATCCACTGTCCACCGGCTTTATCACAACAGGATGTGGCAAGTTTTTGAAAATATCTTTTGCTCTGACATATACATCCTCACCGTCGCGCACAATAGTATACAGCGGAGTTTTGACCCCAATCTCTTTCACTCTTTCTTTTGTCAGAAATTTATTCATCCCGAGTGCCGAGGCAAATTTGTTGGAGCCGGTGTATGGCACGCCGTGATGATCGAGAAGAGCTTGAATACCTCCGTCCTCACCGTATGCTCCATGGAGCGCGTTGTAGACAACATCAACGTTTTTCAAAATTCGTTCTGGTTTTCTTTCGAGACCGTTTATGTGCCATTTGCCGTCTTTTGAAATGAAAATATCAATCGGTCTGTGAGTTTCCGACAAATGTTTCAAAACATTCGCACCACTTTTGAGCGAGACTTCATACTCTGCCGATGGACCACCCCGCACGACTCCGATTTTGAGATTTTTTGGAAGACTTGTCATAGGTTCATTATACCTTATTTACATAAACACAAAAGCACCGACTAGCAGTGCTCGATTGTAAAGTGACGTCCAGCTATTGAAAGCTGGACCAAAACAGAAAGCTGATTCTTGCAAGAATCGGTTTGCGGGGACAATTGTCTCCGAAAAGAACAAAAGTGGACAACCTGTGCCCACGTCGAAGAATTATATTCGATTTTTCGGGTTAATGCAATGTGGATAAAGTGTAAATACTATTTTGAAATAATACTTTTCCCGAACATTCGCAGGTTTTTGACTCAGATGACAACAATTTTTTCTAGTCGTGAGCGTTTAGTCCTGTGTAACAAGGACCGACCGTAGGGAGTCCGCGGAAGACAGAAAAAATTGTGCTTCATCTGACAAAAACCGAGGACGTGAGGGGAAAGTATTATTTCAAAATTTTATTTCTCAATTCTTTATGAAAACCGATTGCAAACCTATGTGCCTCCGAATTTGAAAGTAAAATTTCTCTCTCGTGTATGAGTAGTCTTTTGTCCCCCAAAATCTCACGAGCTTTGTGATGCTCATTTTTGACAACAGACATTACTGGAATATCCAGCTTGTTTTCAGTGAGTACTCTCTCAATCGCATTTTTTTGTGCTTTTCCACCATCTACCACAATGAGATTTGGCAGTGGCCATTCAATATGTGTGAGACGACGCGACAAAATCTCTGACAGTGCCTTTGTATCATTAACTCCGGGATTTTCTTTTATTTTGAATTTCCTGTAATCCGATTTTTTGATTTCGCCATTTTCTATCACCGTCATAACACCAACGACGTTTTGTCCTGACATATGTGCAATATCATAGCTCTCAATACGAAAAGTCTTTTCGGACACCGGTCGCCCTGGCAAGTCACCATTTTTTATGAGCGAAACGTCGTGAATGTGCCCGAGAGCAAAAATTTGTTTTTTTATTTTTTGTGCTTTTTCAAATTCCTTTGCCTTGACATATGTTTTCATTTCCTTTTCCAAATTTTTTACAATCTGCTTTTTATTTCCGTCAAAAAACAACATAATATTTTTTACTATTTTCGCGTAGTCCTTTTTTGAAATCGTACCATCACACACTCCCGGACAAAGTCCGATTTGTTTATTAAAACAAGGTTTACCTTGTTCCGGCAAGCACTTGTCTCTGTATGGAAAAAGTCTTCGCACTATTTTCAGTGCTTCCTTGAGTTGCCCTCCGTTTGTAAATGGTCCAAATTTTTCCAAAACGTCGTATGTATTGTTTGTAAGAAGTTCCCTACCACGCACAGTGAGAACTCGAGGAAAATCCTCTTTTGTAACAATCACAAAATTGAAACTCTTGTCATCTTTTTCGGCTGTGTTGGCATACGGCTGATATTTTTTAATGAGATGTGCTTCCAAAATGAGAGCTTCAAGTACAGAATCTGTCTTTTGAAATGATATCGAGTCAAACTCCGACAGCATTTTGGAAATTAGTGGTCCACGTGTTATTTCAATATCCGCACTAAAATAACTTCGTACTCTATCGCGGAGTGACGTAGCCTTCCCAATGTAAATAATCTCACTACTTTTTCCATTTCCACGCTTAAAAAAGTACACCCCCGGTGTGTCAGGAAGTTTTGATATTATTTTTTTAATTTTTTCTATAGGCACGGTATTGTTTTAATGCTTTCTTCAAATACCTTCCTGTATGTGATTTCTCATTATTTGCAATTTCTTCCGGCGTTCCTTTTGCCACAAGTTGTCCCCCACCATTTCCACCTTCTGGACCGATATCCAGCACATAGTCAGATGATTTTATAACATCCATATTGTGTTCAATGACAACCACAGTATTTCCTTTGTCTACCAATTTTTGCAAAATTTCAATGAGTTTTTTCACATCCTCATAGTGTAATCCGATCGTTGGCTCATCCAAAAGATAAATAGTTTTTTGTAAGTGTGGTCGATACAGCTCGCTCGAAATTTTGACACGCTGTGCTTCTCCACCAGAAAGAGTTGTGGCAGATTGACCAAGTTCGAGGTACCCCAAACCAACCTCGTCGAGTGTTTTGAGGCGATCATAAATCGCTGGAATATCTTCAAAAAATCCGAGCGCTTCCTCCACAGTCATTTTCAAAATATCGTGAATATTTTTGTGTTTGTATTTCACTTCCAGAGTTTCTTTCATAAACCGCTTACCACGACACACATCACACGGCACATAGACGGTCGGCAAAAAGTGCATTTCCACTTCTATTTCACCATTTCCTCCACACGTCTCACATCTGCCACCTTTCACATTAAAAGAAAATCTATTCGCTTTCCAGCCACGAGCACGAGCTTCGGCTGTTTCGGCAAAAAGTTCACGAATAAATGTCCATGCTCCGGTGTATGTCGCCGGGTTACTTCGCGGTGTACGTCCAATCGGCGACTGATCAATCAAGATCGTTCTGCCGAGGTATTCCGTACCAGCAAATGATTTGCAATTGTAGACTTCCGCCGATCTGTATCTGCGTTCGAGTCTCGCTTGCAGGTTTTTGTGTAAAATTTCATACACAAAAGATGACTTGCCGGATCCCGACACACCAGTCACCACAACAAACCTACCGAGAGGAACATCGACATTCATATTTTTTATATTGAATATTTTGCCACCGCGAATCTGAATTTCGCCCCTCTGTGCAGTTCGTCTTTCCTCTGGTACTTCTATTACTTTGTCTCCACGCAAATAGTCGAGTGTAAGTGAGCCTGACGTATTTTTCTTTTCAGTGAGTAGACCATCGAGATATCCGGACACAACCACTTCACCGCCATGGACACCAGCACCTGGACCAATGTCTACAATATAATCCGATGAGAAAATCGTGTCCTCATCATGCTCCACGACAATAATAGTATTACCCAAGTTTCTGAGCTCGAGGAGTGTTTTTATAAGTCGATCATTGTCACGTGAATGAAGTCCGATTGTCGGCTCATCTAGCACATACAGCGCACCAACGAGTCCCGAGCCGAGCTGACTTGCAAGGCGGATTCGCTGTGCCTCTCCACCAGAGAGCGTGTGAGCCCTACGGTCGAGTGAAAGATATTCAATTCCGACGTTGAGCATAAAGAGGAGTCGTGACTCAATCTCTTTCAACACAACTTTTGAAATATTTTTTTCTCGTTCAGTCAATTTGAGTTTCTCAAAAAAATCATATGCATCTTTGATAGACATTGCCGTCAAATCCACAATGTTTTTATTACCCACAAGGACATGCAAAGCTTCTGGTCGCAGTCTCGCTCCATTACATACAGGACATACTTCATTGCCGAAAAAGTGACGCGTACCGAGACCATTACATTCTGGACAAGCACCATATGGAGAGTTGAAAGAAAATAAACGTGGCTCAATTTCTGGATATGAATACCCATCTTTCGGACAGGAAAGTTTTGATGACATGAGGAATGTATTTTTCTCGAGTGCATTTTCGGCTGGATCTTTTATGTCGTTGAACATAATCCGCACTTGACCATCCGACTCAGTAAGTGCTTTTTCCAAATCCTCGGACAATCTCTCCTCAGCACCCTTTTTGTCAGTTGCAAAATCAAAGAGAGAAATGCTGTCCACGAGAACATCGATGCTGTGACGTTTTGTTTTTGACAAAATAATTTGTTCGCGGAGAGATTTCTTTTCACCATCCACGAGAATATGTGAGTAACCCTTGCCGAGAAGATCGTACAGGAGCTGGTAATACTCGCCTTTTCTACCTCGTACAACAGGTGCATAGATTTCTACGTACACAGGAAATGGAATAACTTTTTCTGTCTTTTTGTACTCTTTTCGTTTCTCATCAATTTTTTCCAAAACGAAATTTTTTATTTCCTCATTTGAAAGTTTGCTAATTTCGTCTCCACAAATGAGACAGTGCGGATGACCAACTCGTGAATACAAAATACGCAAGTAGTCATAGATTTCCGTAATAGTTGCCACAGTCGAACGTGGATTGTTTGAGCGAGATTTTTGGTCAATAGAAATTGCCGGAGAGAGTCCAACTATCTCATCCACATCTGGCTTTTGCATCTGTCGCAAAAACTGTCTGGCATACGACGAAAGCGACTCAACGTAGCGACGTTGGCCTTCAGCAAAAATAGTATCAAAAGCAAGTGATGATTTTCCCGAGCCAGAAAGTCCTGTAAAAACAATCATCTTGTTTCTTGGCATTTCCACCGTAATATCCTTGAGATTGTGAGTCCGAGCACCTTTGACTATGATCACGTCCTCTTTTTTATCTGTATCTTTTTTGGTCATATTTTTGGCTATAATATACACAAACACACCCCCGATCTGCCGGTAGGGTGTAGCTGTAACAAAATGATAATATCACATATTAGAAATGTGTAAACCTAATCCTCTTTCATTCTCTTTGTCAGTTCTGCTATTTCATCACGTAAAAGTGCAGCTGTTTCAAAATCTAAAATCTTGACCGCAGAGTTCATCTGCTTTTCTTTTTGTCTAATGAGTTTCATTGGATCTTTCTCAAAAAGTTTTTTGTCTATTTCGAGTAGTGTCCCAACAGTTTTCTGATGTTCTGACTTGAGTTGGTCCGTAATATCCTGAATTTTCTTTATAATTGTCTTTGGTGTTATGTTGTGTGCAGTGTTATACGCAATTTGTTTTTCTCGTCTCCTATTTGTCTCACCTATTGCCCGCTCCATTGATTTGGTCATAGTGTCGGCATACAAAATAACTTTGCCGTCGGCATTTCTCGCGGCACGACCGATGATCTGAATAAGTGATGTGTCACTACGCAAAAAGCCCTCTTTGTCAGCATCCAGAATTCCGATGAGAGTTACTTCGGGCAAGTCCAAACCTTCTCGCAAAAGATTAACTCCAACAAGAATATCAAACTCCCCTCTTCGCAGGCTCGTCAAAATTTCAATTCGTTGAATTGTTTTGATATCGCTATGCAAATATTCAGCACGAATTCCTTTTTCTTTCAAATACTCTGACAAATCCTCTGCCATTTTTTTTGTGAGCGTCGTCGCAATAACTCGACCACCTTTTTTGATAGCTTTTTCTGACTCATCTATAAAATCTTTTATCTGACCTTTGTACTTTCCTTTTTCAATAATCGGTCTGACCTCAACAACCGGATCGATAAGTCCTGTTGGTCGGATGACTTGTTCTGCTACTTGGCCGTTTGGAGGAACACTTCTCTCTCTTTCATATTCACCCGGTGTTGCAGATGTATAAATAGTCTGACCGACACGTTCCTCAAACTCCTCAAATTTGAGAGGTCGATTGTCCTTGGCCGATGGCAATCGAAAACCAAAATCAACGAGAGACTGTTTGCGTGATGCGTCACCGGAATACATCGCACCGATTTGTGGAACACTGACGTGAGATTCATCAATCACAGTCAAAAAGTCCGGCTCACCATTTGCTTTGTGTGGAAAATATGAGAGTAGTGTATCAGGTGCCTCGCCAGCTTTTTTACCAGAAAAATGTCGTGAGTAGTTTTCAATACCATTGCAATACCCGATCTCGCGAATGAGGGCGAGATCATAGTTGGTTCTACGTTTGAGTCGTTCTGCCTCGAGGAGTTTTCCCTCTTTTTCTAGTTCTTTGAGTCGTACAGCGAGCTCGGCTTTGATAGTTTTGAATGCACGAGTACTCTGCTCACTATTTGAAATAAAATGTTTTGCTGGGAAAAGAAAAAAATTATCCACTGTGTTTATTATTTCGCGCGTGACTGCATCAATTTGTAGAATTTCTTTTATTGAGCCATTATCAATCTCGATCCGATATATAAACTTTTCAGAGACGGGCATTATTTCCACAGTGTTACCGACTGCACGAAACATACCCGGAGAGAGGTCCGCGTTTGTTCTTTCAAAATGTATGTCAATGAGTTTGCGAATAAAATCTGCTCGAGAAAGTTTTTGATTTTTTACAATTTTCAGATTCACTTTTTCGTATTCCACCGGCGAGCCGAGACCGTAAATACACGAAACCGATGCAACAATAATCACATCCTTTCGTGTGAGAAGTGCCTGTGTTGATGCGTGACGGAGACGATCAATCTCCTCATTTATCATCGCTTCTTTTTCTATATATGTATCAGAGACTGGAATGTATGCTTCTGGCTGGTAGTAGTCATAATATGAGACAAAATAATGCACGGCATTTTCGGGAAAAAATTCTCTGTACTCCTGTGCGAGCTGTGCAGCGAGAGTTTTGTTGTGAGCTATAACAAGTGTCGGCTTTTGGATTTCCTGTATCACATTTGCCACTGTAAAGGTTTTTCCTGATGCGGTCACACCTAAAAGAGTCTGATGTTTCAGACCTTTCTTTACTCCACTTACCAGCTTTTCTATCGCTTGTGGTTGGTCGCCTGCTGGCTCAAAATCTCTTCGGATTTTAAAATTCATAGCAACACTATACAATAAATTACAATTTTTGGATACAAAAACGACCGCCAGTAAGACTGGGGCCGTGACAAACAGGAAACAAGAACAAAAAAAACAAAATAAAGAACTTCTTTAACGTCGCGAGGGGAAGCCAGAGGCTTCTTGTTCCCCCGCGACGGGCCGAGGACGCGGACATTGCGGTGTGGCGGGATCTTCGTGACCCCGCCCCAACCAGGAACCCTTGGCTGGAGAGGGATTCTCTCCAGCCCCTACTACTGCGGCGGAGACTCCATTCGACTCTCCTTGCGGTGGCGGTGGTGGAGCGGACCGGTGTCAGGAACCGGCCGCCCCGGTGGTGCGCGTTGACTCAACTACCTGACATTACAGTATCATAGGTTGTTTTTGAGTGCAAGTAATTCCCTACATTATTTTATGTGTAGTATTTTTCCAAAAAATCCTTTTTGTATGTATCAAAATTGTCATTTGAAATAGTTTCTCGCATAGTATCTACGAGATGAATTATAAAATACAGGTTGTGTATTGATGCGAGTGTCCCAGCAAGCATTTCCTTTGCACGGAATAGGTGTGCTACATATCCTCTGCTGAAATTTTGACACGTGTAGCATCCACAACCCTCATCAATCGGCCGTGAGTCTTCTCTAAACTCTGCATTCATAAGACAGACTCTGCCATTTTTTGTATAGACGTTTCCATTTCTTCCGACACGTGTCGGAGAAACACAATCAAAAAGGTCACAACCATTTTCTACTGCACCAAAAAGATCTACCGGCTCGCCGATACCCAGCAGATGTCGTGGTTTTTCCTTTGGCAAAATACCATTGCACCACTCCACCGCTTTGCTCATATCTTCTTTTTCAAAAGATCCACCGATTCCAAATCCATCAAAATCCATACCACCAATGACTTGCGCACTTTCTTTTCGTAGTGACTCTTCCCTACCACCTTGAACAATTCCAAAGAGACCTTGAGTTTGGCAATTTTGTTTTGATTTGTGATACTCCAAACTCTCTCGTGCCCATCTGTGAGTTCTGTCCAGAGCCTCGGCTTGATAGTGATGCGACTCGTGTGGCGAGGTACATTCATCAAAAGCAAAAATCATATCCGCCCCGAGTTTGTGCTGGATATCAATTGACTTTTCTGGAGTGAAATAATGGGCTGAGCCGTCAGAGTACGAGCGAAATGTTACGCCGTTTGGGTCGATAGTTGCTCGTGTTGGTTTTATTTCCTCATCCTCATCTCGCCCATGACTTTCCGGCAAAAGTAGCTCCTCGTGTTTTGCCACCTTGCCACCTTTTCTATTGAGTCCCGCGCCGAGAGAAAAAACCTGAAAACCACCCGAGTCGGTCATAATAGGTCCTGACCAATTCATTATTTTGTGCAGTCCACCAAGATTTTGTATTATTTCCTCGCCCGGCTCCAAATACAAATGATATGTGTTCGCCAAAACAACCTGTGCACCGGTATCTTTTACCTGTTCTGGAGTGAGCGCCTTTACTGTCGCCTTCGTACCTACCGTCACAAACGCCGGTGTTTGAATATCGCCGTGAGGTGTGGAAATTGTTCCTGTGCGTCCAAGTTTTCCCGAAATCTCTTTGTGTATCTTAAATGAAATAGGCTTCATTATGTCGAGCATATCATATTTGAATTAAAATTTGAAATATGTTTTAATTTTTTATAGAACCTGTATGGAAATGACGACCACCGATTGGGTATTATTTCTTTTTAATCTCGGAAAATTTATTCTCGCCCTTATTGGTTTCTCTCTTTTTGGACACCTCATTTCAATAGGCATCCGATGGATGGAAAAGAAAGGAGAGAAAATTTCATGCGAAGAGAATTCGCAGAAGCAATCCTAATCCTTTCTTCAATGGTCTATCTCGGATATTTTCTGAGATGGGCACGGACCACTATCAAATATAGAAAATTTGAATGGCAAAATAAAAAGGTCTGCAAAGACAGACTCTGCGGATTTATCACATAAAACACCGGACTCACGTCCGGCATTTTCTTTATCAACATGTAGTGTTTGAACTTAAAACTCTTACTCAACATATTCTTTTTTGAGTACGAATATTTGCCTGCTGGCAAATTTCTCAAGTCTCGGCTACCCGCCTGCGAAGCCTCAAAAAAGAATATGTTTTCGACGAGTTTTAAGTCAGTTACGAATTAAATTTTTTACTTTTCGACTTTGAGAAGCTCGACATCAAAAATGAGTGTAGAACCTCCGGGTATTGGTCCGTAGTCGTTCATACCATATCCGAGCTCCGGAGGAATAGACAGTGTTCGTTTGCCTCCAACTCGCATTCCGACGATTCCCTCATCCCACCCCTTTATAACCTGACCTCCACCGAGAACAAACTGAAATGGCTCGCCCCGAGTAACAGAGCTATCAAAAACTTTTCCATCAACAAATCGTCCTGTGTAGTGCACAGTCACTCTGTTACCGGTAAGTGCTTCATCTCCTGTTCCAACAACGACATCTGTTGAAACAACTTTTGGTTTTGTTGAATCCATTTGTATATTAGTGTTACTTGTAAAAATTGACATAAGGCTTGGACCGAACATAAAAAAGAAACCTACAACGAATAATGAGATAACAATAGCTATCCATTCTTTTTGCTCTAATTTTTTCATATAGTTTATTATAAGTATTAAACACAAAAATGTAAATTGCCAAAAGAGAGCACAACCCCTATAATTGATACATAACAAACAAATATATGAGCAAAAAAATCGTAAACCTGCCAGCAAAACATTTGAATATCAAACCTCTTACCCGAGAGGAAATGCACAACGCTGCACATGAGAGAGTCGCGCTTATCACAAAAGAATTTATGGATGGTTTTGAATTTATCCGACATTATCCAAAATCAGTTACTTTTTTTGGTGGGGCCCGTTTTACTGAAGATAATCCGTATTATATAAAAGCCCGCAGTTTGAGCGAACGTATTGCAAAAGATCTTGGCTATTCAGTTTTTACCGGTGGTGGCCCAGGAATAATGGAAGCGGCCAACAGAGGAGCATTTGAATCAGGTGGTCAGTCTCTCGGCCTTACGATTGAGCTTCCAGAAGAACAAGCCACAAACCCGTATCTCAATCGACATCTCGGTTTTTATTATTTCTTTAGCCGAAAAGTTTGTATGTCTTTCTCTGCCGAGGCATACATCTTTCTCCCGGGTGGTTTCGGAACAATGGATGAATTTTTTGAAATCATCACTCTTATTCAAACACACAAAATCGAGCGAGTGCCTATGATTCTTGTTGGTAGTGACTTCTGGAACAAAATTGATGAATTATTTAGAGCAGAATTTGTCAGCAGAAAAATGGTTGACGCAGATGATCTCAATCTCTACACTATTTGCGACAGCGAAGATGAAATTATAGAAATAATCAAAAACTCTCCTGTACGCAACGGTCTCAAGTTTGAAGGACCAATAGTAAAAAATTAATTTTCTGATCCGGTTTTTTGAATTTCCTTTTTGATCTCTTTGAATTCATTCTCGATTTCCGAGAGTCTTTCGCGTGAAGACTTTATAAGTTCGGCACCTTCTTTGACATATTGTAAACCCTTTTCTACATCGAGCTCCGACTGTGACTCAAACCAGGATACTATCTGTGCCAACTTTTTTAATGTCTCGTTCAAATTTGTTTGTGTTGTTTTTTTTGTCATAGTTATATTACTTTTGTTTCTATTGTACCATCAGAAACCATTACATCAAGCTTACTCCCACTCGGTGCGTCTTCGACATTTCGCACCACTTTACCATTTGTTTTGACAATACTATACCCCCTCGAGAGTTGCCTTTCCGGACTTGCCATTTGGATCGTCTTGCCAGACTGCACCAGCAAATCTCGGGTACCAGCCTGGATTGTCTCAAAACCTCTCACAATATCCTTTATTCCTCGAGAAATCATATCAGAAAGTCTAGAAATCTGCGATTCAATTTTGACTACAGCGTGTATCATTGTTTTTTCTGCATTTTTAAATACATCGAGAAGTGATGAAAAACTTTTTTCAATAGTCAGATGAGAATTTTCTATCATATATTGGTTGTCTCGGAGACCAGACTGAAATTGTGAAAATATTTTTTCCTCAGCAAGTCTCACTTTTGCTATTGCTTCACTCCATGATGAGTTCAAAAGATTTGCCACAGCAGTCGGAGTCGAAACATTTTTATCAGAAACCATAGAAACAAGAGGGATATCTTTATCGTGCCCAATCCCAGTCAGAACAGGTACGGGGAAATTTGCCACAGCTCGAATGAGAGTCTCGTTATTGAATGCGAGAAAAGATTCCAGAGATCCTCCTCCGCGCATTATCACGAGCACATCAATATCTTTTTTCCTGAGAGTCTCTACTGCCGAGAGCAAATCTTTTACAGCGTCTTGACCTTCTACTTTTGAATCAACAAATAAAATTTCAAATCCGTACTTGCCAACGTTTGTCAGAAAGTCATTTATAACAGCACCAGATTTTGATGTAATCACACCAATTGTTTGTGGATAGTCTGGAATAGCTCTTTTTCGTGCGAGGGAAAATAACCCCTCCGACTCAAGTTTTTTCTTGAGTTCTTCATATGCGATTTTCAAAGCCCCTTCCCCAACAAGCTCAATCTGTTCAACTTGGAGAGTCAATCCCCCGTTTGGTTTGTAAATATTTGGATATGCAGTCACAATAATTTCCATACCGTCAGCAATAGTCACTCCGGAAATCCGATAATCATTTTTCCACATAAAACACTTGACCGTACTCTGATCCTTTTTATCACGAATGGAAAAGTAGAGATAGCTTCGTCCGGGATATTCTTGTACTCCCGAAACTTCTCCAATTATTTTTGCTTTTTTGCTTTTCAGTGTGGTATTTAGATCATCCAAATAACTACTCACTGAAAAAATTTCGTCTTTCATAATTATTTTTTCTTTCTCCTAAGTACCTCAATAATTGTTGGTAAAATAGAAAGGAATACAATAATCAAAATATAGTGGGTTATATATTTTTCTGCCCCTGGCATTATTCTACCGAGATAAAACCCAGCTGATGTGATTCCGACAGACCAAATAATAGTTCCAATGAGATCCAGAACAATAAATTTCTTAAAATTAACATCTGCGACCCCAGCGAGTGCCGGACCAAAACTCCTAACTATCGGCACAAATCTACCAATAATAATTGTCTTTGCACCATATTTTGCAAAAAATTCTCGTGTATACTCGACATATTTTGGATTGAAAATTTTTGAATTTGGATTATTAAAAAACTTTTTTATAATTTTCTGTCCCAGCCAATAGCTAAATATGTATCCAAAAAAACCAGCAATAAATATTGTGACAAATAATACAGGAAGAGAAAACACTCCGACTGACGCAAGAAAACCAACCGAAAAGAGAAGACTGTCACCTGGCAAAAAAAACGTCATTGGAAATGACTCAAGAAAAATAATCCCAAAAATTCCAATATATCCAACTTTCTCTAAAATATATACCAAATCAGGCATAGGAAAATCATATCATATTTACTCATCATTATCACTGTCTTCAACCTTTTGACCGTCGAAGTTTTTCATTGCTTCAATAATCGGCTCTATGTTACCAGCCATTATTTTTTCTATATTGTGCCACGACTCTTTGATGCGATGATCTGTGATTCTATCCTGCAAAATATTATATGTACGAATTTTTTCCGAACGATCTGCAGTGCCGATTTGATCTTTGCGATCGGCCGAATATTTCTTTGCTTCCTCACTATCTTTGAGCTCCTGGAGTTTGGCAACCAAAATACTCATCGCTTGCTCTCGGTTTTTGAGCTGACTTCTCTGTGCGGTTGAACGAACATCAATACCCGTTGGTTTGTGAATAATGCGCACAGCAGTTTCCACTTTGTTCACATTCTGCCCACCTGCTCCACCCGATCGGGATGTTTCTATTTCCAAGTCCGACGGACTTATAACAATGTTTGTCTTTTTGCGTATTGGCAAAATAGCGATTGAGGCTGTAGACGTATGAACACGTCCCATTTTTTCTGTTGCAGGAATTCTCTGAATACGATGCACACCAGTCTCAAATCTGAGTTCTTTGTACACATCTCTGCCACGTATTTCAAATGATGCTTCTTTGTACCCGCCCACAGCACTAAATGACTCATCAACAACAGCTACTGACCATCCTCTATTTTCGGCATATTTTGTGTACATTCGTGCGAGTTCCTCGGCAAAAAGTGAAGCCTCTTCTCCACCAGCACCCGCCCTCACTTCGAGAATAACTTCGTTTGGAAATTCATCTTCCTTTTCCTCGGTCGCCAAAATTTCCTCCATCTGTTTCAAGATCGCCTCTTTTTGTAATTTAATTGACTCCAACTCCGAACTCGCCAAATCAGCAAGTGATGGATCCTCCTCTACCATTTTTTGTGTAGCAAACTCATCCCTATCAAGCTTTTTGTAGGTTTCGGCAAGATATGATGTCTTATTATTTTGTAAATATTTTTCTAGGTCCATTTGTATATTTATATCAATCATAAGTATCTTAACAAAAAATCGTCAAAATAACATTAGATGCTAGGCGCGGAAGATTTTGCGACTGAGCCGTACATTAGTACGGTGAAAGAGCAAAATCACACCGCAACAACGCAGATGATGTTATTTTGACGATTTTTTAGCTTTAGCTTGTTTAGCTTTGAACTTCTCTACACGTCCCGCAGTATCAAGAGTTTTCTCATTTCCTGTGTAAAATGGATGTGAAGCACTTGAGATTTCAAGTCTGTAAATTGGATATTCTTTGCCGTCTTTTGCCTTACCTTTTTCTGTTGAATTTACTGTAGACGAAATGACAAACTCAGTGTCGTTTGAGTTATCAATAAAGAGAACTGGTCGGTAGTTTTTTGGATGTATATCTTTTTTCATTGCCGTACTAGCATACCAAAAAAGCTTTATTTTTGCAACCTAGAGACCGAAAAATGGCTACACGAGGTCTTCTGGATGTAAAACGAGTTGAGAACCCTGCTTTATAGAACCTTCAATTATTTTTTTTGCCACAATTTGCTCAATTTTCTCTTGAATAACACGATTGAGAGGTCGTGCACCAAACTGCGGATCAGAACCTTCTTTTGCCACATAATCTACAAGATTTTGATCAATAACCAAATCAATTCCCTTCTCCGCCATTCTGCTATGAAGTTTTTGGAGCATCAGTGCTGCAATTTTTTTGAGATGCTCTACGTTGAGTGGATGGAAAATCACAACACCATCAAAACGGTTGAGAAGCTCTGGCTTGAATATTCCATCATGAATGACACTGTCAATGATTTTGTCTTTACTCTGAACAAGATCTCGTCCCGCTTTCATTTCTTCCCAAATCAGATTACTCCCCGCGTTTGATGTTGCAATAATAATCAAGTTTCTCGCATTTACTTTTTTACCAAGTCCGTCAGAGAAAAATCCTTCATCAATTATTTGCAAGAAAAGATTCATTACCTCTTTTGTTGTTTTTTCAAATTCATCGAGAAGCAACACACCGTACTGATGTTCGCGAAGCATTGACGATAACACCCCCGGATGTCCGCTTTCAAACGAACCGATGAGTTTTGATGTGGCCTCGTATGATGAATACTCGGACATATCGAGTCGCATAATCTGTCCCTCCTTTCCAAAAAATATTTCGTTGAGTGCCTTTGATGTTTCTGTCTTTCCTACACCGGTCGGACCAAGAAAAAGAAATGATCCGAGAGGTCTGTTTGGGCTCGAAAGTCCAGAGCGGGCACGCCTGACCGCATTACTGATAGTAGAAATAGCGGCATCCTGACCGATAATTTTCTTGTGCAAAATATCTTCAAGGTGTAGGAGTTTATCTTTTTCATCAACTTTAACACCACTCGTCGGAATGCCAGTTTTACTCTCTATCATCGCAAAAATATCATTTCTCTCTACCACCTGCTTTTTCTGTGACTGAAGTCTCGGTACAATCTCCATAAGCAAATCAATCGCCTTGTCCGGCATTACTCCGTCAGAAAAATATCTCTCTGCACTCTCCGCAATTGCAACGAGTGCCGGATATGTGAAAAAGAGTCCATCGTTTTCAAAACGGATAAGCTCGTTTTCCAAAACTTTGATTGTATTTGAATCATCAATTTCTTTTACAATTATTTTTTCAAAATACTGCATAAGCAAAACATTTTTTTCTATGACTTCGTGGAAACTCTCTGTGTCGGACAAACCAATAATCTGCAAATGTGGAGATGACAAATACGACTCAAGGAGGCTTGGCAGATCAATTCCGAGTAGAGATGCTGATTTTATAAACGATGGCATTTTTTCTATGACCAAAATAATATTTCCAGCGGAAATGGCATTTTTCATTATGCCGGAAATTTCTGTTTCAAAATGTTCTTTGATACTATTTTCTGCCACAAACAAATCAACGTCGAGAAGTACTACTTCTTTGTGTTTTAAAGAATTAGAAACATTACCTTCCAAAATCAATTCTTCCAAAACAGAAATTATTCGTAGCTTCCCTGCATTATCATTTCCCACCAAGATAGCGTTGGCCTCTCGTGTTCGGGATAATACTGACTGAATTTCTTTGAGCTCATCTACTCCGTATGATGAGTGCACTTCATATCGCTCTGGAGGTGCCGGTGGCAAGGATTTCTTGTATTTCAAGAGCTGATAGGCTTTACCATATGACCAATCCTGACCTATTCCAGGGATTCGGTTTATAGAATTTTCCGACCACCACCATTCGGCATTTCTGTATATTTCTTGTTGTTCCAAAATCCAATCAACAATAGCGAGTAAATCTTTTTTCTGAATACTGTATCCAAAGAGAAAACCGGCAAACTCTGTATCCTGATCAAAAATCGCTCCAATAAAATCATCATATGAAAAACTCACACCAGAAAAAGTACATCTGAAGTCTGTCGGAGAAAGAATTTTTTGTCTTTGAGAAAGAAAATCCGCAAAAGTTTTTTGACCTATCCCACACCTAGCAAGCACCGCTTGGCCGAAGTCTGTTTTGAAAAACTGAGCTGTAATATCACTCGGCAAAACCGTATTTGCAGGCAAAATAGAATGTATAATGTATGCCAAATCAAAATCAATAAAAACCGTTTTCAAATTTTTCTTATCCAAATGATAGTACGAATAGTAAAATGCTTCAAACATAAAAAATAAAATCCAGAGACTAAATACGAGAGCCGACGCGCCAAAAATTTTTGAGGAAATATGTATGTAATTTGTATTATGAAGAAAATTTTGCAAAAAATACAAAATAGCTGAAGTACAAACTCCAAGCAACATCAAAACCAGCAAACCGAGCTCAGCCTTTTTTCGAGCTGAATGAGAGAGCACATCTTCAAGGAAAAAGACGGGTGAATATAGTGTCTCTCCAATTTTTTTTATTTCTTCAAAATTCATATGTTATGAACTTACTTTTACAATTCCCCACGGAATGAGGTACACCAAAATGGCTGGTAATAAAATCCAAAATGCAAAAAACGCGAGACCAAGAATCACTCCAATAATGAGAGCGATAATCCCAGTGAAAATAAATATGAGGCGAACAACCGCACCGACACATCTCATAATCGTATTTAACACAAACGTACTCAAAACTTCTGACATTCCCATACCTTTTGAATATGTATCTCCCATACGACGCCACGAAGAAAACAAGGTCAAAAATAATGTTTTGATTGAGAAAAAATTGTAAATAAAAAGGAGAAAATTTTTCCAGATGCGCACACTATCAGAAAATGCCCGACTATAGTGCCAGACTATATAATACGGAAACATAATTAAAAGATTCATACATATATAGTATATCTTTTTTGGAAAGTTATTGAAACCAATTATCCACTATTTTAAAAGAGTTTTGTGTTTCTTTTCCTTACGGTCTATAATATATCATATTATGAAGCCTGCAAAAATAGTCTCGTTTGAAGAATTTGATGCTCTCCGTGATAGTCTTGGGAAAATTGTCTGTACCTCTGGAGGTTTTGATCCGATTCATCCTGGCCACGTATCTTGTCTCCATGAGTCAAAGAAATTCGGTGATACCCTCGTGGTCATAGTCAACGGCGACACTTTTTTGAAAAATAAAAAAGGTAAAGCGTTTATGGATATCAAAACCAGATGTGCCGTAGTTTCGTATGTCAAAGGAGTTGATTATGTTGTGCCATTTGAAATAGAAAATGATCAGACTGTCTGCAAAGCACTGGAGAAAATTCGTCCACATATTTTTACAAAAGGTGGCGACAGAATAAACGCAGAAACAATTCCTGAGTGGAATGTCTGCAGTCAAAATAATATTGAAATTATTTCTGGAGTCGGTTGGAACAAGGAGTGGAGTAGCTCGGACTTTCTGCGAGAATGGGGTGAATTTTGGAGTAATAAAAATAAAAGTATCTCCTAGAATTTTATATAATTTTTATTTTTTTAAGATTTTGTGGTCTAATGTTTTTTTGTGCACCCAGATCCAAGAAAATAACGTAGTACTATATGTGGCAATAAAATCAAAAGGATTTGCCACAAATTATAATTAATTTACATAAAACATTATGAGCAATAAATACGGTAAATATCTCTTATTATTACCAGTGGCTCTCGGAATCACGGGAACACTCGCAATGGCCGTGCCAGCACTTGCTGACACCACCACGGGAACGACCAGCACCACAAAACACCAAAATGCAATGTGGATACGAGGAGGAAGAGGTCCGGGGATAATGGGTACTGTGAACTCAATATCCGGAAATACCCTCACTGTTACAAGCAATGCACCAGTAGCTAGTGGTACCACAGCAACTGTCTACACAGTTGATGCGACAAATGCAAAAATTACAAAAAATAATACAGCTGGAACAATTGCAAGTATTCTTGTTGGTGACACAGTATCAGTCAAAGGTACAGTGACTGGTACAAATGTAGTTGCAACAATGATTCGTGATGGAGTTGTTCCAAATAATAAAGGAATGATGGGGAAAAAAGATGGAACTACTCCAAACATTCCAATGATGAAAGGTAATGGTCAGCCGATAGTTGGTGGTACGGTTTCTAAAATAACTGGTTCAATACTCACTATAACCAACCAGAGCAACATCACCTATTCAGTTGACGCAACAAATGCCTCAATCTACAAAGGCAAAGCAACGACAACTATCTCGAGCATAGCAACAGGAGATAGAGTTATAGCCCAAGGCACAGTCAATGGTACATCTGTCGTAGCGACATCAGTCATTGATCAGGGTCAGCCGGTAACAACGACAACCGGCACAACAAACAGTGGACAATCTCCACCAGCACATACAGGATTCTTTGGTGGAATTGAAAACTTCTTTGGTAAACTTTTTGGGTTCTAAAAACTAATACAAAAAAACAGGGCGTCATATCCCTGTTTTTTTGTAAATCAATTCTAGAAACTTGTCTTCAATTACCTTTTTTAGGTCATTGCGAGCGCGACGGCGCGAACACGAGGAATTTTCTAGCAAGAAAATATCCGTGCCTAAAAAAGGTAATTGAAGACAAGTTTCTAACAAATCAAATTTTAAACAGTAGTCGAGTCAGAATAATTGCAACCGCATAGAAAAGCCAATGGAGAAAATATGAATACAAAAATCCATTTTTCACACGCAAAATAAGATACGGAAAGATAAAGGAAGCAATCACTGCCGACAAAGTAAATGTAATCATATACACCATTCCCCCACCACCAAACACGAGGAGAAGATGTGCGCCACCAAACAAAATCGCACACCAAATCGATGTTGTTCTCAGACTAAATTTTTGAAATGAAAATGCGAGTACCATTGCGGTCACCAGAAGTTGTTGAAGGAGGATGTCGATTGATTTTGGAAGAAAATACCACGGCGTTGCATACAAGAGCTCTGATGCCGGTTTCCATGTCTTGGCCCAAGTGATTGGAGGGAAAAGCGGAAATACATACACAAGATAACAAACAATAATCAAACTAACAATAACTGACAATAGATATGTCGGCCAGCGATTTTCCACCATATCCCATTTTTTATAGATTTCCCAAAAAGAAAAAACTGTCAGAATGAGCCACAGGAAATAATATATTGTTATTTGAATCGGATTGGCGGTATACCCTCCTCCAAAACCAAGTGCTGGTAAAAAAAGATAATATCCAACATCAGAAATAATCCAAATAGAAGCAATTTCCAAAAGTGTTTGTAAAAATGGAGTCTCTTTCGGATTGTGAGTTGTGTCATTTTCCATACAAATATAGTTACCAAAATTATACCACGCATCTTTCTACATAAAAACTTCGTACAAATGAAAAGCCGGCCCGGAGGCCGACTGATTGCAAACTACGGGAGCATCAACATCCCGTCAAAACGATGCCAGAAGACTTCTCTGGTATCAGTTACCAAGACAGCGTCCGGATCATAATAGTCGCGAGTAATTTCTTCTCGACCGCTAAAATTTTCAAATGTACCTGACCAACGATTGGTATACTGCAAATCATTGATCTCGGGATCACTCAGTTCGGGAAATTGCGCTCCCCGCCCGCCGTAAAATTTCTTTTCGGCGTAGGCCTTTGCTAAAATCTTTTTGAGATATGCAATCACCTCGGGATCGTCGTTCTTGCACCATCCCTTGTAGTGCATCATCCATGCCAAGGTTTGGCCGTGGTCCACATAAATGAGAGTTTGCCCACCGGACTTTTCCCCATTTGTGCCGTAGGAGTCGATGTACAAATACTCACCCCGTGGGTAAGTATAGCCTTTCGACCCCGGCAAACCCGGAATGGTCGTTTTTTTCACGGTGCCAGTAACATACGTCGCAATGGCGGCCTCAAAAAAGAAATCCATTAATTCAAGCGTTCGTGTGTGCATTCCGGTGTCTACACTAACATGCACACGAAAAAAATCAAATTATTTTTCTAGAGAAATTGTATAAATATTGAGCGGCTCTTTTCTGCCTTTGACTGCGACCGAGCCGAGATATGTGAGCGGATATGTATCGCCGAGTTTGTTTTTTGTCGTCTCACCGACAATAATATTTGTTTTGTACTCCTTGTTGAGACCTTCGAGACGAGATGCTACGTTGACCGTGTCGCCGATGACTGTGTAGTCAAACCGAGTGTCCGATCCAACGTTTCCAACCACCGCCGGACCAGTGTAGAGTCCAATGCCGATATTTATTGCCGACTCCCCGCTTGCCACAAGTTCTTCATTCAACTTTTTGAGTTCAATAAGCATAGCGAGCGATGCATTGAGCGCATGCTCGGCCTGCTCGGGGTCGTCAATCGGCGCACCCCAAAACGCCATAATCGCATCACCAATGTATTTGTCCACCACACCACCCTGCACGAGCACCTGATTTGTCATTGCAGTAAAGTAGCGATTCAAAATCATAATGAGCTTGGCCGGTGCCATACCTTCGGACAAATTTGTAAACCCGCGAATATCAGAAAAGAAAACTGTCACCTCCTTTTCTTCTCCACCGAGTTTGACTTTTGTCGGGTCTTTCAAAATCTCATTCATTACGTCCTTTGATACATATTTAGAAAAAATATTTTTGAGATTTACTCTGTCACGCTCCGTAGCAAAATATCTGTACGAGAAAATCGAGCCCGTCGAGAGAACCCAGCCGAACGTAATGTGTAGCAAATTTACAACGACTCCATTATCAAAAAGAATAATAACTGCAACAACATACAACATTCCCACGACAATATTTACTACAATCGGCTGGATAACTCGTCTAGAAGACAGGATTAAGAAAATGAGAGCCGGGATAAGTGCCGAAAGTAAAATCCAGAGAATTTGGAGGAATGTTGAAATAGGTGCCAGACGATAATTTTCCAAAAACATATTGAGAATGTTTGCTTGAATCTCAATGCCCGTCATTTTTGTCCCACGCGAAAGTGGAGTGAGCTGTTCATCGTGGAGGTCTGGAGATGTTGCACCGAGGAGAACAATTTTATTTTTCAAAAGATTTACAGCACTACCATCGAGCACTCTATAAAATGGTATTCTGTGAATATACCCGGTCGGTACGGAATAAAATATTCGCGTAATAGACTCTGATACATCAATCTTGTTTTGGAGTGCTGACGCACCAGATATATTAAAAATTTCATACGCAAGAGCTGGCATTGTGTCTCCCACACTACTTCCTTTTGACGGAATAAAGAGCGGAAGTGATCGCGACACCCCATCAGCATCGAGCACGAGATTGACGTGACCTACTGATACATTTTTGTAATCCGTAAAAATCTGAAGTGGCAAAATCCAATTTCCCGCCTCAACCGTTTTTTTGTTTATAATAAGTGGCGAGGCTTCGGCAGAAAGCACGATTGGGTATGTTGCATTTTGGAGCGCGTTCGAAAATTTTTGGTCATCAGCTGTTCCATATCGCGATGGATCAGAAAATACAACATCGACACCCAACACTTTTGGTTTTGATTTTTCCAGATTTGAAATAGCCTCTGCAAACACACTTCTCTGCCATGGCCACTGCCCTATTTTGGCAATTGATTCCGAATCAATCGCAACAATCACAATTTCTGGACTGACCTTTTTTGGAGAGAAAAGAATATCCTCAAAAAAGTTTTCGAGGCCCCGAAAAAGTCCGACAGAAAAAGAAATTGAAACTACTATTCCAATGAAAACTCCGATGAGTGGGATTATAACTTTTTCTTTTTTCATTTTACTGACCTTGTGTATTTATTGGTGTTGTATCAACCGCGGCATACACTGTAAATGTTGGTGATTGGGTTTTGAATTCTGTTTTGGTCGTCGGATCGGTCCAGACAACAGCGACATATCCCGCCGACTCGCCGAGCTCGGAGACAGTCGGATCGAGCTTTGCCGTGAAAATGCCCGAGCCGGAGACACTCCCCATAAGCCCTGCAACACTCCACACAGCAGATGAGTTTGCAAGAACTTTTGATGTTCTATCAATGTAAACAACAGAAAGAACAAATGGAATTTGGTCTCCTTCTGTCACACCAACAAAAGAGCTTTTGGTCGTCAGACGCAAACTTTTTGGTATTTTATTTGTAGGAGATGTAACTCCTGTGGCACTCGTATCAGTACTTGTTACTGTGGTGTTTTGTGCAGGAGTGGTTTGGTCTGTCTGTACTGGCGGATTGGCATCAATAAAATTCTGTTTGACTTGTTTTTTGAATGCTTCTCGCAAATCGTTTCCGGAAAGTCCTTGCGACTGCAATTGACTCTGTAGAGTGTCGAGTTTTTCGTCGGCACTGACCGAGCGACTAACCCATGACTCGTTCAAAAATTCAATCGATGGTGTTTTTGTAGCGAGAATAATTTTCCCCGAGGCAATACCTGCGACATCACTATTTTTAATTATGACTGTTGTGTTTGGTGTAATACTCACTGCAGAATCTTTTACAACTGCACCGGTTTTTGGATCCAAGACACTCACAGAAACAAGACCTTTTGAGCCGATAATTCGCGTCTGACCATTTATATATTCCACGCCCAGCGCTGTACCTCGCACTGTCGCTACTGCATTTGATGTTTTGATCTGCCACACTGAGTCCGGAGTCACCAGTCCAAAAACTTTTGTCCACACACGACCAGAGACGAGCTTTATCACAACACCCACTTTCTGACTGCCCTGATCATACTCTTCCTGTTCAATATTTATTTTTGTACCCACGTCAACTCGTGCAACAGAACCATCTGTCAGATAAATATTACCGAGTCCAACATCTCCAGTTTGAATCTGCGATCCAGCAAGTACCTCATCTCCAGTCTGAAGTTCACTTGTTCCGAACGTCGTGGAACTCATAATTTTTGGAGTAATGATCTCCACCCATGGCTTTGTATCCGTCGAGGTGGGTTCTTTTGTATACACTGAGGGTTGATTTCGCCGACTCATCATCACACCACCTATGAGCAAAACAGCGATTACTAGTAAAAAGAATATTATGTATTTTTTCATACATTAATACTACAACTACTGGAGAGAAAAACAAAGAGGCCATTTACAAAATAACTCAATTGTGTTATTTTCGACCCAGAGGATTTTTGTATGACAGACGAAAAGATGAAAGAGATTGCCTATAAAATGGCAAAAAGGGAGCTTCTGGATATGAAGTTTCCTATCGCCTCCGATCAGGCAAAATGGATGACGGACTCTTCCAATAGATACAATATACCAGTGAGTGACTTTGCAGAATTCGTGCAAATCGCACTCACGGAAGCCGTTCAAGAATTGACGGATAGCTTCAAGACATTCAAAAAGAAAAAGCGTGAATTGGGATTCTGTCCGCCCAAAAAATAATACAAAATTTATAGTTTTTTATGATAGTTCACATCACGTATGTGGACTTTTTTATATATTTCCCAAAAATACTTTTTCCAAAATTCCAGAATCCATTAGTTCTTTTGGTTTGCCTTCGGCCACAACTCTACCTTTGTCCAAAATGTATGTCCTATGAGCAATCTCATTTACTGATTTCAAATTGTGCTCGACTATCACGATGGATATTTTGCGAGCCTCATTTATATGACGGATTTTTTCAAACACTTCTTTGACGATTTTTGGTGCAAGACCTATTGATGGCTCGTCGAGGAGCAACACTTTTGGATCTGTCATAAGTCCCCTCGCAATAGCGAGCATTTGTTGCTGACCACCAGAGAGATGTCCCGACGACTCTTTGAGTTTTGACCGCAGTGCAGGAAATAAATCCAAAACTTCTTCAATTCTTTCTTTGATTTCGTTCTGTGACTCTACGGTGTATGCTCCAATTTCTAAATTTTCTTTGACAGAAAGACTCGGAAAAACTCGTCTGCCTTGTGGCACATACGAAATCCCTCGATCTATCATTTCCCTCGGCATAGGAGTGATTTCCTTTTCGTGCCACAACACTTTCCCTGATTCTATTGGGATAAGTCCAAACATAGATTTGAGTATGGTAGATTTGCCTGCGCCATTTGGTCCCATAAGCGCCACAATCTCACCCTCGTCAATAGACAAAGAAACACCGTGCAGAACTTTCAAAGTCCCGTAGTTTACATTTAGATCTTTAAGTTTTAATAATTTTTCTGTATCCATATTTCTATATTTATTCCCCCAAATACGCGTCCATAACTTCCCTCTTGGATAACACTTGATCTGGTTTGCCTTCGGCCAGCAGTTTTCCATTATCCAAAACGATAATGTGGTCGCAAAGTTCACGAATAATATCAATATTGTGCTCCACCAAAATCACAGTTTTGCCTTTTTGTTTCAAATCTTGAATTGCAAAAATTACAATTTTTCTCATCTCTGGAAACAACCCAGCAAATGGCTCATCCAAAAAGAAAATGTCGCTATCATCTCCAAAACTATTTGACATAGCGAGCACCCTGCCGATTTCCAAAAGTTTTCTTTGTCCGTATGATAATTCGCTTGCAAGACGATCCTGTTTTCTTTTTCCTTGCCCGCCCGAAGCTTTAGGCGAAGGAGGGTCCCACAAATCAACTTTTTTCAAAATTTCTTCCGCTCTGTCCAAATGAAATTTTTTGTGTATTTCAAAGAGAGATGCAAACACGTTTCGTTTTGTCAGTACCACCAGAATATTGTCGAGCACGGGCATTTGTTCGAACAACCTTACTTCCTGAAATGTGCGTGTGATACCGTAGTCAGATACTTCGTGAGGAAGGAGTTTTGACACTTCCTCCGCAGAAGAAATAACCACCGATCCACTGCCGATTTGAATGACACCGGTGAGGAGATTTATAAGTGTTGATTTGCCCGACCCGTTCGGACCAACAAGCCCAGTAATTTTTCCTTTTTCAAATCCAACCGAAAGACTATCAACAGCATACACTCCATCAAAGTGTTTCGTCATTTTTTTGGTTTCGAGAATGTTCATATTATTTAATTTCAACAAAATCACTTCCCCTGACTTGATATAGTTTTTCAAACTTCTCTGAATACTGCCCTCCATTCATATTTATTTGTGAGTCAGTACCAGCAATATTTACTTGTCTCATCGCATCACTCACAGAAATATTTTTTTCCTGTGAAATTTTGACTGCTTCCAACACAGTTCTCATTCCATCATACCCAAAAGAAACAAATACTGATGCACCAGGAGCTTGTCCGTACTTTGCAAGATATTTTGCATCCAAAGCTTTAGTGTTGTCAGCATAAAGGTTTGTAAAATAAATTCCTTCTGCCCCTCCATTTGCAGTTGCAAGTTCATCGGCAGAGAAAGAATCTCCTGTCATAAATGGTTTATTGAGTCCCAGATCCTTCATTTGTTTGAGTAATGGCCCAATTGTTGTGGGTAGTAGCGGAGCATACACACCATCAGCTTTTATATCTTTTATTTTTGCTATTTGTGTTCTAAATTCCTTTTGACTAGGACTAACCTGCTCAGTCAAAACAATTTTTCCACCAAGTGAAGTAAATTCTTTTGTAAAAGCAGAAGCGACTAGACTAGACCATTCATCGAGTGCATTTACTACAGCCACATTTCTCAAACCAAGAGTGTTGTATGCATAGTCCGCCATCTTTTTTCCTGCTGCTTCAGTCGAAAAACCGATTGTAAAGATATTTTTTCCTGCATTTTTTATATAATCATTACTATCCCATGTCGCTAAAAGTGGAATTAACCCATCATTAAAAATGCTTGTCATTGGCTTAACTTCTTGCAGTGTCGCTGTTATAACCGCTTTTACTTTATCAATCTGTGTTAGTTTATTTGCAGAATTCACAGATCCTGTGGGTTGAGACTTATCATCCTCGCTAATAAGTTGAATATTTGTACCATTCTTTTGAGCTTCATCCAAAGCAATCTGCTCACCTCTGAGAATTTCTCCGCCAAAGAAAGCAAAATCTCCAGTCAGAGGTAGTATAGAACCTATTTTAATCGGCCCATTTGTTTTTTGTAATTTACCATTTGAAAGTGCAAACCAAATGACACCACCAACCACAATTACTGCAATTATTATATAAAGTATTTTTTTCATATCTATTGCACTACTTGTTCAAACTGGTTATTGATAATTGTTTTCATTATAAATGTCACATCTTGAAGTTGGCCTTGTGGATTGAATGACAAATTTTTTGATCCGACACCTGCCACATTGACTTTACTGAGTGCATCTCGAATTTCTGTTCCTGTTCTCGCGCCACCTTTCAAAACTTCAAAGAGCATCGTGGCAGCATTGTACGCATTTACAAACGACGGACCTTGCGATGCATCTGCACCATATTTCGTTTTGAGTCGAGTGACGAGATCACTGTACGATGGATCTTGTGCGTACGAAGGAAAAGCGTAGAGAATACCATCAAACGCATTTGGAAATTTTGTTATATTATCTACATTTTCAGCATCAGGAGTTGCATACACTTTTATATTTACATTTTGTTCTTTGAGTTGCTTCATAAACGGCCCCATAGTTGAGGTATCAGTAACTTGAATAAAAACAGCGTCTGGCTTGCTAGTTTTTATTTTTGCAATAACCGTACGAAAATCTTTGGTTGCAATCGACACAGTATTTCTGCTTGTGACCGCAATTTTTCCGCTTGCATTTATAGAAGCTGACAAATTATCGACAAGTTGAATATCAAAAGGGTCTTGGTCATTGACGAGAGCGATCCGAGTAACCCCCGATGTAGTCATATGTGTAATAAGAGTTTTTATTTCCGATGCTTCTGGCCACCATGTCGAAAAGAAATATGAGAATTTGTCTTTGTTTTGTATCGTCTCAATAGCAGCGCTCGGTGTAATCATCGTTACTTTTGCACTCTCGGCAATCGGCATAGCTCCCTGGTAACTATCTGCCCATGTTGGACCAACAATAGCCTGCGCGTGATCTATTTCTATGAGTTTCTTTACAGCATCCACCGTGCCCACATCTGTTCCTTTTGTGTTTTCAATAATGAGCTCTACTGGCTGATTTATGTTGTTTTTGTATTCATCGAGTGCGAGTTGTGTCGCCTTGACTTCGCCCTCTCCCCAGTTTGCTGCATAACCACTCAAATCCACCGCTACACCGATTTTGATGGCATCCTTTGGTGTTTTATTTCTCGTAGCAAAAATCGCAATACCTAGTAACACCACTATCACTACTATTATCCAAATTGTTTTTTTCATATGTGTTTTAATTAAATCTTAATCTTTACAAACTCCCCTTGTGTAAACATGAAATAAGTCGGGGTTAATTTGAGTATTCTATCAGATCCAAAACCTGTTGCATCTAGAGCCGGATTGTGATGTGTCTCTTTGATAAGCTCTGCTGTAACACATTCAGGAGCATAACCTGGGCATCTAACTAACGCATTGTATAAATACATAACCTCATCATATCCGTAGGCAGATGATACGAGATCCTTTTCAGTAATATTTGGATATATATTTTTTATTTTAGATATGAAATTTGGGTTTATATTTTGGTCATATGTTATAGTTCCTTCAAGTATTTCTGCGGGTAATTTTTTGTATATATTTTCATTAAAATTATCTGGTCTACCGCCCGCAGCAAATACTGGGACATTTAATTTCAATTCTGCTTTTTGTTTGAATAAAGCTATTGCATTATCTTCATACGCAACCGTAACTAAAGAATCTATTTTATCTTCTTTCATTTTGGCGATGATTGTACGAAAATCAACAACATCAACATTGAAGTCGTAATAGACCACTGTCGAATTTGTATTTTTTAGATTTTCAGATATACCACGTTTGCACTCTGCCCCCATATCGAGATTGAGGATAAGCGCTCCTATTTTTTTATAACCTTTATCAACAAAATATTTTGTAGCAACACCGCATTCTTTTTCTATATCAAAATACATTTTGAATGCATATGAATTACTTGAAAGTGGGTTTTTTATGAATGCATTGTACAATAATGGAATTTTATTTTTTTCTGATATAGGAGAAACTGACGATGTTGGCGAAGTAAATTCAACACCCATAGCATTAACCTTATTCAGACTAATCAACTTTTGAGCAGCACTTGCGGATTGTTTTGCATCAGTCTGACCATCCTCAACAGTGACTTCGACTGCACCTCCTCCTATAGCAATCTCTTTTTTTGCAAGTTCAATACCTTTTAATTCTCCTTCGCCCCAATATGCTCCCCAACCAGTGAGAGGAGCTACTATGCCAATTTTTATTCCAGAATTTCCCTTTGACCTACTGAAAAAAACAATAGAAATTCCTATTATTATGACCACTATTACTATCCAAATTGTTTTTTTCATATGTGTTATTATAAAAATTTATCTGATTATTATACTTGACTTTATTTTGCTTACCTAATATACTATATGAACAAGTGGCTTCGGCCTCGCCCTGCAAAGGGCAACCAGTGGAAAATCGTCAAAGCATATCTTTGGCGATTTTTCGTATATTTTCAAATACTTTCTTGTCTAAATATCCCATTTTTCTAACCAATCTTTTCGTATCAATAACTCTTATTTGTGACAAAAGTGCACACGCTTGTTTACCTTCAACAAGACCTACTGATGGTCGCAATGGATGAATATGGTCAGACGCAGTAAGAGGTATTATGAGAGACGTTTGTTTACTGAGACCTTTTAGAACAAGAACAGGCCGTCTATATTCTGTCTCGGAGCCATCCTGCTCAAAACCAACATTCATTCCGAGTGTACACCACCACAATTCTCGATCATGACAAAATGGACCAGATTTCTGATTGTGAATTTCTTTTTTCTTTTCGTTCCATTTATCAAAATCCTTTTTCATATGTGTTTTTTGATTATAATTTATATTCTCCCAGCAACCCCTGTGGCCTGTACAGCATCAATACTATCAAAATAAGGCCGTATGTCACTTGGCGCATTTGGGCGGCAATGTCCGATGGAAAACCGACAAAACGAAGTGCCTCCGGCAAAATAACCAAGCAAATTGCTCCGAGCACCGCGCCTTTGTTGTTTGCAAGTCCGCCGAGAATAATAATTGCCAAAATGAAGATTGATTCTGAAAGTGCAAAGCTGGTCGGATCAACGTATGTAATGTACGAGGCAAACAAAGAACCAGCAACGGAGGCAATCATCGCTCCAATAACAAAAATAGTTAATTTGAAAAACAGTGTGTTGTATCCAAAAACTTTGATTGCTTTTTCGTCTTCTCGTATCGCCTTGAGGACCCGACCAAAAGACGATCGAGTAATAAATTGTGAAATAAAGTACACACCAACTGCAAGCACGATAACGAGAATGAGGAAAATCAGATTGTCGCTAAAGTCCAGTCCAAACAACACAGGTTTGGAAATTCCCGGGATACCCAGAGGTCCTCGTGTTAGAGATTGCCAGTTGAGAAAAATACTGTACACAATAATATTGAAACCAAACGAACCGAGCGCAAAATAATCTCCATCAAATTTTGACAACACATAGCCAATAGCCAGACTGAGAATGCCTGTAATAATCATTCCAACAACTATCGACAAGAAAAAATTCATACCAAATGCCGTGAGCAGTATGGCTGTGGTGTACGCCCCGATACCATAAAAAGCGGCCTGTGTGATAGAAAGTAGTCCCGTGTATCCCACGATAAGGTTGAGCGACAGTGCCAGTATCGAGTATATTCCTATGAGTATTGCGATGTGTACAAAATAATCCATATTTATTTTTTATAATTTCTTTCCCAAGATTCCGTTTGGACGAAACAAAAGGAAAAGAATGAGCACACTAAATGAAATAGCATCTTTCCACTCGCCTGATATTTTCCAAATTCCAAAGTTTTCAATAAAGCCGAGAAGAAATGAACCAAGTACTCCACCATATATATTTCCCACTCCACCAATAATAGACGCGATGACACCTTTGAGGAGCAGAGAAAATCCCATCGTTGGCTCGATGCCCGTATCAAACCCAACGAGAATTCCGGCAAGCCCAGCAATCGCCGAACCAATGAAAAAAACTTTGCTGATGATTGTGTCCGTATCTATTCCCACCATTTTTGACACCTCAGCATCATCCGAGACCGCTTTGATCGCCTTGCCAAATTTTGTAAATCGCAACACAAGGACGAGAGAAAACATAATCAAGATACTTAGCACGAGCGCGATACACTGCACACCGGTAATCACTCCGCCGAAAATCTGAAATGTTTGTGTGCTGATTGTTGCCGGAAATACTTGAAACTGACTGGAAAAAAGTATTGCAATAATAGCTTGCAGTGTCGTCATCACACCGAGCGCGGCTACCATAAAAACCATACTGGATGCTTTTCGTGCGCGTAGTTTTTTGTAGACTATTTTCTCTATCACAAATCCCACGAGTCCGGCGAGCAAGACGCCAAGCACAATGCTGACATAAATATCAAACCCGAGCGTTCGAGAAAAATAGAAAACAGCATATCCGCCGACAGCTGTCAGCACTCCATAGCCGAGATCAAAAAATTTGGCTGTACCATAAATAAGGTTGAAACCCAAAGCGACAAGCGAGTAAATAGCCCCAGCAATAATACTATTTACGATGAGTTGCGGAATTATGTCCATTGGTATAAATATAGCAAAACCAGCCTTTTTTCTCAATACAAAAACCCGCTTGTGGCGGGGTTTTGTGTTTGAGCTATATATAGGCTATTTTATGAAATCAACAACTTCGCCATTTTTGATTTGTCTAAATACAAGACCAAGTCCGACAACATCTGGTTTTTCTGGATCAAGTGAATATGTTCCAATACTTCCACTATAGTTTTTCAAAGAATGCAGATAATTTGCAATCTTTGATGTATCTTGACCGACTTTTGTAATAGCGTCGACAAGAATATGTGTAGCATCATATGATGTTCCGACAAAGAATTTATAATTTGGCTCACTATTATATTTTGCCTTGTATTCTGTGAGTAATTGCTGTCCCTTTACATCCGTACTTAATCCTGGAACATCAATAATGATCGTACCTTCTACTTCTGGGTTAGCCTTTACGAATTCAGGACCAGTCAAATACGCTGTAAAAAATTGTGCATTTATTCCTTGCTCTCTCGCTTGTTTTGCAATTTGACTTGCATTTGAGCCAACTTGAGCATTAATGAATAACGCATCAACTCCAAGAGATTTGATTTTGGATACGATTGAACGAAAATCTTTTGTGTTTGAAACATAACTCTCGTCAAAAACAACCGATGATCCGTCAGCTTTCACAGCGTCAATAAATGTCGTTCGTATTCCCTGTGCATAATCTGTTTGTTCTGAAACAATTGCAATTTTTTTATATTTTGAAGATATGTACTTGGCCAACTCCTGTCCGGCAAGATTATCGCTCGGATGATTTCTAAAGACATAACCCCCGAGTGTACTAACTTTTGCCGCAGATGACACTGATGAGAAGAGAATGACTTTTGCTGGAGTGGTAACTGGAGCTGCACCAAATGTTTCTCCACTACACATGCCACCAACAATCACTTTTACTTTATCAATGTCCACAAGTTTCTGTGCAGCAGATGCAGCATCTTTTCCATTACATTTTCCATCTTCGTAAATTGCTTCAACTGTTCTACCACCAACTCCTCCTGCACTATTTATCTCGTCTAAAGCAAGAGCTACTCCATTGCGAACCGCCTCGCCATACACAGAAGCATCTCCAGTGAGTGGAGCTATGACTCCAATCTTTATCGGACCAGTTTCTTTTGACCCGCCACGAAATGCAAATATAACTACGAGCACCACAACAATAATACCCACAACCCACCATATTCCTTTATTATTTGTCTGTTCCATTTTTTTTAATAATAATTTTTAATAATTTTTAATACTCAGCTTTTACGTACTGCTGATTTTTTGCCATTTGGAGTTCGAGCTGGTAAACGACTGTGCGGTCTGACAAAAATTTGAAGTTTGTAATTGCTGGGTTTGGATATGCGTAGTCCAAAGTCGCTGTTGTCACATCCTTTGTTGGCTCGGCTTGTATTGCTTGCACGACATATTTTGTTATATCATATCCCATCGCCGACACAACATCAGGTGTCGTGTTAAACTTTGTTTTGTAAGCAGTTGTAAATGCTTCCGAAAACTGACTTGGAGCAATACCGGGAGCAATCGTTCCCTCTCCAAATGTTCCGAATTTCTGTAAATTTTTATTATCAACATCAACAAATGTAATGGCAGTACCTTTGTATCCGAGCTGTCGAAGTTCCTTTACAATTTCGAGAGCATCGGTCGGATTGTCCATTGTTACAAACACCGAGTCTGCTTTGCTCGCGATTATCTTTGTGGCAAATGTTCGATAGTCCCCTTTGCCGTTTGGTGCGAGATCATTGTAAACCACTGTGTAGCCGACAGTTCCCGCCTTTGCAAGCATCACATCTCGAGACTGCATACCGAAGTCACTGTTGGCGTCGATGAGTGCCATTGTTTTGATACCTTTTTTCTGAATAAGTGGCACGACTGTGTCGAGCTGGATACTTGCGTTCGGATATCCACAGAAAACATTTGTGAGTGGCTTGAATGAATCGCTACAAAATGAGAATGAAAATACGTCTTTGTTTGCTTTGAGAGCGAGTGGAGCGACGGCGATCGTTTCGTCTGGCGAATACGTGCCGACAATCACATCAACTTTATCAATATTCAAAAGTTTTGACGCGGCAGAAACTGCATCTGTTGGTTTCGAATGACTATCCTCCACAACAAACTTCACTCCATTTTTTTCGAGCTCTGCCTGTGCGAGCTGTACACCTTGAAATAATTTTTCTCCTGTTACCGAAAGTTCTCCAGTCAGTGGCAAAATGACACCTACTTTCAAACTCGCCACAGTGGTTGTTGCGGGTTTATTTTTTACCATCCAAACACCTGCGACTATTACCAAAATGACAATCAAAATACCGACAATTTTTTTCATAATTATGTGTGATTAATAATATATAATTCTGCTAGATAGTATACCAAATATTAGTGGGACTTTTCAAATGACCCTATTTTGCATTTTTCACACAAAAAACCCAACATTTCTGCTGGGTTTTTCGCCAATATTCATTGTTTTTTACATTGATACAACTTCCAAAACTTCTACACTGCCACCGTTCGCAAACACAGGGCATTCTTTTGTCATTTCCACTGCTTCCTCCAAACTTCCCGCTTTGACAATAGAATATCCATTTGCCTGTGACATATATGATCCACCAACTGACTGACGAGATCCGAGTGGATTTCCAGGATCAACTATACTGTCCCCAAGTTTCTGAAAATACGCTCCCCACTGTGCATTTACTTTTTCCATTAACTCTTTGTTGTTAATATTTGCACCGCCAGTAAAAAGATATACAAATTTTTTCATAATGTTTAATTATATTAAATAATAAAACTACACGACCAGATTTCTCTGGTCGTATAATGATACTGTATGATGGGATTAATGCAACTAGGCTTTAGTCAATAAATGTGAGGGCTTTGCCTACCTTGCCCGCACGGCCAGTTCGGCCGATGCGATGCACGTAGTCGTCGTGAGTTGCAGGCAAATCGTAGTTGATGACGTGACTCACATCAGCAATATCGAGGCCTCGCGCAGCTACGTCTGTCGCCACAAGAATTTGCACTCGGTTGTCTTTGAAAAGTCTGAGGGCTTGCTGGCGTCTGCTGTGATTTTTGTCGCCGTGAATTGACTCTGCCTTGAATCCTCTGGCGGTCAAATTTTGTGAAAGTTTTTCCACGCCGTGTTTTGTTCGTCCAAAAATCAAAACTTTTGAAAGTTCTTTTTGGCTCAGCAAATCGTGGAGCACGTCAATTTTTACTTTTCCGCCACTGACACGTACAATATCCTGATCAACATTTTTTGATGTGTCCTGAGTTTTGACAGAAATCCGCACAGGCTGTCGCAAAAATTCTCCGATAAGCTTTTCAATATCCGGCGAAAGTGTTGCAGAAAAGAAAAGTGTCTGTCGGCTTGCTGGCATACCAGACATTATCGCTCGCATATCATTTACAAATCCCATGTCGAGCATTCTGTCCGCTTCGTCCAAAACGATCGTGTTGAATTCCGCGAGTTTTATGAGTTTGCGATCGATGAGATCTTTGATTCTTCCCGGCGTACCGATGACAAAATTGTATTCATATCGCAAATCTCGGATTTGTTTGCCGATCGGAGCACCTCCGACGCAACAGACAGAAAATATTTTCATACCCTGTACAAACATTTGCAACTCGCTTTCAATTTGAATCGCAAGCTCGCGTGTCGGCACAATGACCATCACCTGTTCGCGTCTGTTTTGTAAAATTTTGTGAATAAGTGGAATGAGAAATGCAGCGGTTTTGCCTGTACCAGTGTTTGCAATACCGACGATGTCACTGCCCGCAAGCACGACAGGTATCGCCTTGTCCTGAATCGGAGTTGGCAACAGATATCCTTTTGCTGTGATAGAATTTTTGATGCGCTCGTCAATAGCAAAATCTTGAAATTTATTTACTGGAACAAACTGAGTTGTTGGTGTCAGAGCTATTGCTTTGTTTATAAAACGTGCAACGTCAATGCGCTCGCTCTTGCCACGTCGGACTGGACGAGAAAATCTCGGACCAGAATGAAATGACTTTCGCGCAAAACTACCCGACCCTGTGCGGTTTTGTGTGCGATTATTGGACGGTCTCCGAGAGAGACCCGATTGTGTTCGTGTGTTTGTATACATACTATTTAAAAGGCCAGAAGCCTGTATAACTTCTGGTCTTTATAATAAAAGGCGACCAAAATGTCCCAAATAGTAAGTGCAAATCAGAAAAGATGCGAAAACTAGTGAGATTTAGTTACTGCATAAGTATATACCAAAATGACTATTTTGTCAACTATTTGTGTATATCACGCTTTTTATGCCCTGTTCTTTTTTGCAAGGAGTCTAGCTTTTTTTATTGCCAAACGCTTCTTTGTTTTGTGAGAACGTGACGTTCTATTTTTTGTATTTGTTGCAAGTCTTTTTGCCATATCATAAGTATATACTTTTGTGGAAAATAAAGATATAGGAAAAAGAAAAATCTGACTATTGGGTCGCGGAGCAACGAGACTGTCCGGAATCTTTTTTTATTATGGTTGAGAGGTCGAGCGTCACAAACTGTTCTATCTCGGCGCCAAGTCCACCAGCAGAGTATTCGGAGAGTTTGGGACAATTTACATTGTTTGGTTTTGTGACAGTAGGATTCCAATACCTCACCGTGCTACTACTGACCACTAGCGGTGCCGAATATTTGTCTGTGTACACTTTTTTGTGTGTATTCAAATCATACACGATCAAACCGCGCGGATACGGAGCGGTGCCTTTGTCCAAGATCAGAAAGTGACCAGTGACAGCCAGAAAATATTCAGCCTCAACATTTTTTATTTCGAAATCATTTTGTCCCACCGTGTACACACACGACATACTCTGACTTTGGCTGGTTTTGTTTTTGACTAGAATGTCACTACCGACAGAGTCGGTCAAACTCTTGCTGATAATAAAATAGTTTGGACTGTCTTTGCAGGACAGATTGCCGGAAAAGATTGTGCCGATTGAGCCATCAGGCATAACTTGCACCGTGACTGGAGTAACTATCGGAGCGCCTTGCCACAAGAGAATTTGATTGACCAACATTGGTACCCAAAAATTTTGTGAGAGCAAAAGTCCAACGCCAATAATGATCAGCACTAACAAAAATATTCTAATGAACTTTATATATTTCATACCCTCTTATTTAAACGTCATTGTTCCGGTGTCCAATTTCAAATCAAACACCAGTTCCCCTTTTGAAGTGAACAAATAACTTTGTACCTGGCTCAGCATTTTTGAGTAGTCTTGCTCTTGCGAACTTTCACAATACATCTGAGTAGACATCATTTTGGTAAATGTGATTTTGTTTCCACTGACCGTATACTCCCCGCCGACACCATTGCAGTCCGTCGTCGCAGAAAAAGTTTTGTCGGCTTTAAACGTCAGTGCAAATTTATTTGTTTTTGGTGTCACAGTCGTGTCGTTGTTGTATCTCGTGTTTACCCAATTCCACGTTTTCATTGTCAATGTCATTTTGGACGGATCTGCCTCTCCTTCAAAATGTTGCGCCACCTCGCCAAACTGCATTGTCTTTGGATCGAGTTTGAGCCAAATACTTTTTCCGATTGACGGCGATACGGCAAAACTTTCTCCGGGCTTTCTGTCCGCGTAGTTCACTACAATCACATTGGGCGTAGTCGGATCTTGCGACATCTCGGTCGTTTGAGGAGCAATGCGATCTCCGAGGAGTAATCCGTGCGAGCCAACATATCCATTGACCGTATTGAGCGCCGCTACGACATAATAAAATGTACCAGTGCCACCAGTGTTTTGCGTGAGAAGGAACACAGTGTCAGGACTTCCATCGCCGTCGAGATCGTGCGTCACCTCATTTCCAAAATATCGAGTTGTTATTTGTGATGCCGAACCGGGAGCAGCTGGCACACTGGACACACCGTTGGTTAGAGTTACGGACTGTCCATCGATAGTATATGTTGCGTTTTTTGGACTCGTCGCACCGTGCGTTGTAGAAATATTTTGATCATCCGGCGACTGTCTCATAGCATAAAACACAAATGCACCTGTTCCCAAAATCACAACAATACCGAGCCCCACCCACAATAATATTTTTGTATTCATATATAGTATGCC
>Ga0194053_10000138_pt1 | contig 55540 bp, 41 predicted proteins | sample SepL228m_MetaG_FD_161684 | JGI IMG/M metagenome (GOLD analysis project Ga0194053, IMG submission 161684) | Anoxic zone freshwater microbial communities from boreal shield lake in IISD Experimental Lakes Area, Ontario, Canada - Sep2016-L227-8m | ecosystem: Environmental > Aquatic > Freshwater >...
GTAAACCGTTGATAAAAATAACCACATCAAAGCGATTTGTAGTATCTATTCCTTGTACAGTAAATTGATTGACCACCAAGAATTCATTGTTATCTCCATTTTTAAAATCAAGAAGTTTAACTAAATCTGTTTTTTCTTCGCCGTTTTCTCTCCATGTTGTTTTTTTGCCATTCACGAGCCATGAATAAAACTCCTTATTCCCAAGCATCGGATCATTATGGTGATAATCAGAAATTTCTTTTACTACAATCTCTGCTTGATCAGCGGGAATTTGAGGATTAATTCTGCGAACAGCACCAAGAAGACGATCTTTTAAAACTACACCCCGAAAATCCTCACGTTCTGCATGAGGTTGCCCAGGATTAATATCCGGACCGTATACATACTCATAACCTTGATCTTGTAGCCATTCAATGAGTGATTGTTCTGTTAAATTGTTTTCGTTTAAGTTTTTCATAATATTAATTAATTTTTTCTGAAAGAAAATTAAAGATTTTCAAGAATTTATTTTTAGTTTCATTCGAAATTTCAAACTCCTTATTTTCAGCCAAAAGCATTTGAATCCCACTATTGAATTTTGATTTTTCATAAACTGTGGACTTTGGATCAAAATACTTAGTGATTCCAAGTTTTTCTGTTTTACTAAACAGTTCTTCACAAGAGCACTTATCAAAAGAAATATCTATGTCACTTAAATCGAATATTCGATTATGAATATCGACACCAAACTCTTTTAAATATCTTTTCTTTTGTAACTTTCCTTCCTTATCTGCATCTAATAAACCAACGAAATTTCTACCCCATGATACATACAGAGCAATTGGTTGATCTAATTTACTTGCACCTGTTCCTGGATAAAAATTAAAATTCTGTAATTTTAAAATAACTTTGCAGATGTACTTAAGCGAATAATAATCATTTTTCCCTTCAGTTATAATTATTGGAGGCACCTCTTCTAATAGACCAGGTTGATATTCGAGCACATCCAGAATAGGCTGAAAATAAGCAGCGTCTGAAGGATTTTCTGCGACAAATTTTTTGTACTGTATTGCTTCAACATCAGTTTGTGAAGCATCAAAACTTACCTCATCATTATAATTTAACGCCTTATTTCGAACAATGTACGCTCCAGATAACCATTCTGGATTAATTAGATGATGACTATGGGTCGTATAAATTAACTTTGATTTCTTTGTGATCTCACTAAATGTACTCAACAGATTCTTCTGAGCAGTTGAATGTAGATTTGAAGCTGGCTCATCCAATAGAAAAAGTATTTCCCCAGAACTTGAAATTCTTTCTTTTCTAAACTCAGTAAAAAGAAGGAAAGTAAAAAACCACCTAAAACCAAGACTTCTTTCTGATATTGAGAAAGTATCTACACCTTCTTTAAGACGAAGTTCTAAATAACTCCTACCTTCTGGATCAATATCGGTTGAAACAATGATTTCCTTTTTCCCAATTTTTGAAAATTTACCCCAAGCTGAAAATACCACTTTTGAAATTTTAGCAGCCATCAAACTCTCGGTTTTTTCTAAAGCTTGCTTGTTTGCAGCAGTAGACTTATTCTTTAAATTATTCAAAATTGTTTCTTCTACAGTAAATGTCCCATTGATTGTAGATAATACATCTTGAATAATGTTGTAATACTGCATCTCTGTAGAAGATACTGTATTAGGTTCGAGATATATCCTCTCTGGAAACTTCGCCAAGAAGTCTGGATAATATATTACTTCTGGTAAAAATTCTTCTTTTATATGTTTATAAATTTGTTGCTTTTCATTTAATGGTAACTCGATAAATTTACCACCTTTTTTCTTTTGTCCTTCAATATCTAATCCGAATTTAATTTCAGTAGTAGTTGGAATAGCTCGATCAAAATTATAATATCGATAAATTTTTAAATTTTCAGGGAATTTGAAATCAACGTACTTTGTAATATTTGTATTTATATATTTTTTAATTTCTACAACATCATCTGATGAAAAATTTATTGTTGCTATTATTTCAGTGGCACCAGTAAAGCTTGCAGTATCAGATTTTGGTATGAGATTATGTCGTTGATCCATGAGTGCTTCATTGGAAAGATTATAAATAGCCTCTAGAATAGTTGTCTTACCACTCTCGTTTAAACCAACTAAAGTAAAAATTTTTGAATCAACAGGAAAATTAACATTAAGATTTAGTTCTTTAATGCCCTTATATTTTTTTATTTTAAAATTTGAATAGTACATATAATCTAAATTAATTTTGCCAATAATTGATCTCTTTGTGACCTTAGAGAAATGTTTTCAACATATAACGATATTTGTTTTTCAAATAAGTTACTTAGAATTTTGTCAGCTTTTCTGAGTAAGGATTCATTAGGTATTAGAACTAATGCGTCACTTATATGGTGTCTTTGTATGTGACCCATAGTCGTAGCTTTTCCTTCTGCAATCGCTTTAAATTCTTGAAGGTGTCTTTGTAAATATTGATACACAAACCATTTTGGGTAATACTGCGAAGTGACTTTGAATATATGCTGATTCAAAATTCCATCTTCACCAATCCACACCATTACAGAAAGACTCCCAGACCAAGCAAACAAGATATCTCCCTTTTTGATAATGTATTTTGTGTCTATATTTTTAGTTGCTCGATCAGAACTTTTATCAATACCGGAATTCATCTCTCGTATTTTGATAACAGGAAATGAATCTTCCTGTCTTTCAGCTGGATATTTTTGTGAAGCAACTCCATTTAAAAAATCAGCTATTTTATCTAATCTTTTAACCTCCCACCCTTCAGGAATTTCTCCTAAATCACTCTCAACCATTTTCACATTCTCATACCCTGGAAATTTGAAATCAATAAGCCATTCATTAAAAATAGTCTGGGCTGTTGTTTCAAGATTTTTTATAATAATATTATTATTTTCTATTTTTTTATCATAAGCACTCAAAATAGAGGCAATCCTTTTTTGAGTTTCTTTACATGGTGTTTCTACACTAATACTGTAAATAGTATCTCGATTTAAACCAGGAACAGCAGAATCGCCTCCATATCTAGGTAGATTAATTCTTTGTAGAAGATAGTAAACATACTTTAAATCAAAATCTTCAGAAACTTCATCGACATAGAAAACTGTATCTATTGGATATGATTCCTTTTCTGAATATGATAACGATCCGACATTTCCTTTACGACCAATTATTATGGATGGTTTTTTTACCTTTGATTCATTATGAAAACCTACTAAACCACTTGATGCATAAACAGGAATAGCACCCATTACTCGATTACGTTCAGGTAATCCAAAACCATATTTAATTTCCATCAAATCAGAAATTTGATGTGCTGTTTTTTCAATATTTATTTGTTCCAATAATTTAGTCATATTATTTTTTACAATTAGAACACAGGTTCATACCTGTTAACGAAATTGATGCTGAATTAAAATCATAAGGATATGTTTTCCCACACTTGCTACAAATCTGATTTCCTAACACATAGTGATTATTATTTAATAAATCAGACTTACCAAGAGAGAAGGATGTACTGTCTCCTAAAGTTGTAGCACTAAACAAAACAGATTCTCTTTCTTTTTTCATGTTTTTAATCTGTTTTTCTAGCTGTGCAATTTTTTTACCAAACCCCTCTTGCTCTACAGCTGTTGCTGATTGAGCTAATTTCATTTTTTGATCTAACAAATCCATAACAAATGCTCTGTATGTTTCATTAAACTTTTCTTGAACTTCTTTTTCACTCCTAAGCGTTGGATCTATATCAATCCAGTCCTCATACCCAGAGTTAACATTTAATTCAATCACAGATAAATGACGATCAATCTCATTTAGTTGAGGTTTTACATCTCTTGTTGCTTTCTTACTAAAGGTCATCACCCAGCAACGTAAACTACCAATTTGTTTTTGTATCGACTGCAAATTACGTACAGCAGACTGACCTTTTTTTCGAAGTATATTTTCACCTGTAACTTTTGAATACTCATTTTGGAATATACCTCCGGCTATTCCACCAGTTATACTTCCGAATACAGCTAAAAGATTTGAAAATAATTCATTTGTTTTAAACCATATAGATAGACCGAGTGAGATGATGGTAACTACTATAAAAACAAGGAACCATGGATCAAAAATCATGTTTGCAAAACTATTCCATTTTTGTTTAAGTCTAGTCATATATTTAAAATCCAAGTTCTTTAAGATTATTTTCAATTTGTTTCTCTAGCTCTCGACCATTAGCAAAAGCATCTCTCAGTTCCACCGAAAGCTTTTGCATTTTTTCTTCAAATGAAATTCCATCATCTTCTACATCAGCAAGTCCAACATATCTTCCCGGAGTTAATACGTATCCATTCTTTTTTATTTCTTCCAAATTTGCTGATTTACAAAAACCAGAAATATCTTCATATTTTTCTACACCTGATTCTTCACGCCAAGCTTTAACAGTATCTGTTATTTTTTTAATATTTTTTTCATTAAAAACTACCTGCTTACGTGAAATCTGTTCAAACGTATCTCGAGCATCAATAAACAAAGTTTCTCCAGATCGTTTTCGAAAACGGTCACCACCTTTGTTTTTTGATAGAAACCAGAGAGATACAGGAAGTGATACGTTGTAAAAAAGTTTTGATGGACAAGAAATTATTACATCAACCAAATCTGCTTCTATAAGTTTTTGACGAAGCTCTCCTTCTTTACCAGATACAGCTAATGCACCATTAGGCATAACAAATCCAGCTTGACCATTTGGAGCAAGGTGGTGAGTAAAGTGCTGTACCCAGAGGAAGTTTGCATTTCCACTTGGGGGTATCCCAAGAAAGATTCTTGGATCATTATCAGAAAGTTTTGAAGGATCCCATTCTGCATTAAACGGAGGATTTGCAATTAAAAAATCTGCCTGGAGATGAGGAAACATATCTTTGTAATAAGTATTTCCAAGTTCAATCTTTCCTGAGAGACCACGAATAGCAAGATTCATTTTACATAAACGAAGTGTTGTTTGATTACTTTCTTGTCCACTGATAGAAAGTTTTGAAGGATCCATCTTGTGATCTCGTAGATATTCACCCATAGATACAAACATGCCCCCACTACCACAAGCAAAGTCTGCTACACGAGCATTTTCATACGGCTCAAGTATTTCTGTAAGAAGCTTAACAATTGATCTAGGGGTAAAAAATTCCCCTCCACGTTTTCCTTCAGATGAAGCAAACTGACCTAGGAAGTATTCATAGATACGACCAAGAATATCTTTCTCACGATCAAAATCATGGTCAAAAGAAATTTGTGAAAAGATATTTACAAGTTCTCCAAGAACAGTATGGTCAAGGTTTACTTTGGTATATACACGAGGAAGAACATTTTCAAGTTGAACTGGATTATCCTTTTCGATGAGTTCCATTGCAGTATCAAGAATTTTTCCAAGATCAGAACTCATTGTTTTTGTTTGCAAAAATTCCCAACGAGATTTTTCTGGCACATAGAAAACCCCTTCTGATGTATAGAAGTCTTTTGTTTCAAGAATCGCTTTTCGTGCTTCTTCAGTAGGAACATAAAAGTCTTCGTTTTTTGGATCTTTTGTCAGATCAGCAAGAACTTCTCTTCGTTTATAGAATGAATCAGATATATATTTCAAAAAGAGAAGACCGAGAACAATATTCTTGTACTCTGACACATCCACATTGCCTCGCAATTTATCTGCCGCCATCCAAAGTTCTTTTTCAAAACTAAGGTCGTGGTGATGATTCTTATCTAAAACCTTTTTAGTGACGCTTTTTTGCTGTTCACTAATACGGTTCTGTATATCTTCTGAAAGAGAAGACATTGGGATCAAATATGTTGGTTTAGAGGGGTCTCCTATATTTTCAGCCTTAATTTCACCTTTTTTGATCTTTTGGTGAATGGCTATACGACTAATACCCAACATCTTTGCGAGTTGTGTAGGAGTTACAAATTGTGTTTTATCGATTGACATATGTTAAGTATAGCATAGTGTATAAAATAATGCAACTTAACACATGTAAAGTTACCAACATCTGAGAGACTGGGGCGCTCTAGACTCATAGGGCAATCAGCGTCATTAATGTAGTTGTAATGAAAATACAAAAACCGCTACAAGTGACTCCTGACGAGGTCGCACCAATTAAGTACTGTCTTTACGCACGTAAATCAACCGAGCAAGAGGATAAGCAAGCATTATCAATAGAATCGCAGGTTAAAGAGATGATAATTCTAGCCGAGCGAGAGGGGTTGGAAATAGTCGAAATTAAGCGAGAATCGCACTCCTCCAAGGAGGTTGGGCAAAGACCTGTGTATAACGAGCTTATCAATGAAATCAGACAAGGCAAGTTCAACGGAATTCTGACATGGGCACCTGACAGGCTAAGTAGAAACGCTGGAGACCTAGGATCAGTAGTTGATCTTATGGATCAGAAGCTTCTACATGAAATAAGGACTTATGGACAGAAGTTTACAAATAATCCAAATGAAAAGTTCTTACTGATGATTCTTGGTTCACAAGCAAAGCTTGAGAATGACAACAAGATGGTAAATGTGAAGCGAGGACTTAGAGCGAGGTGTGAGATGGGACTATGGCCGTCCGTTCCCCCAACTGGGTACCTAAGCCACTCTGATAGAAATAAAAAATGTGAAGTATTACCTGATGAACAGAGAGCTTGTGTGATTAAACAAATGTTTGAAAAAGTTGCATACGATGGATGGTCAGGTCGAAAACTTTTCAAGTGGTTAGAAGAAGATATACGATTTAAGACAAAACATGGAAAAGCACTGACATTGAGTAATGTATACATAATTCTCAAAAGTACCTTCTACTATGGTGAGTTTGAATATCCAAAAGGAAGTGGACAATGGTATGTAGGAAAACATGAGCCAATCATAACCAAAGATTTATATAACCAAGTACAGGATAAGATAACAAATGATCACTTAACGAGAACCCAAGATAAAGAGTTTGCGTTTACTAAGATGATCACCTGTGGACTATGTGGATCAGGAATTACCGCTGATGAGAAATTCAAGAAACTCAAAGACGGAACAACAAACAGATACGTATATTATGGATGTACAAAGTTTAAAGATAAGGATTGTCCGTGTGGATACATACGAGAAGAAGACCTAATCGAACAGTTGGCAAATATATTAGATACAGTTTCGTTAGATGAAATAGGTATGAAATATAAGATCAAAACTGAAATTGAGTCACACAACGAATTTCAAGAGTCAGTATTAGGAAAGGAGGTGAAAGAGAAAACAAAGATTAAAGATGTTGATATAAGAAACTATGCAAAGCATATTTTGCGGAAGAGACCACTGTACGAAAAGAGAGAACTACTAAGTCATTTAAGAAGTAAATTGGTACTAAACGAAAAACAAATTAAGATTAAATAACCTCTGGAGTGATCGCATCAGAATTAATCTTTTCGGCATTTACTACTTCTGCAAGATAATCGTCTAAGACTTTGAAAACAGGTGCGAGATCCTCTCTATATGTTGCTGTGTAATTACCAACATACAACGTCTTTTCTTTTTCATTAAGATTCATTGCCTTTATGGCGCTAGAATTTTTTTGCCAATATTCAGCTAATTTTTCCTTATGTAAAACCTTTGTAAATTCGTTAATGTGAGGAATATAATTCCGACCATCTTCTCTTGCAGATGCAAATACACTTGCGAAATTTCTTAAAAGATAATCGATGAAATGCTCTACATTCTCGGGTGATGAAGGATTAAAGCACACGTCAAAGATGTAATCATTTATAGCATCAGCAATTTGATGACGGTCATCGTTTCCTGTTGGATCATAATATCCACAACCAACACCACTGCTTATTATTGAATTTCCAAGTTGATAAATAGTAAAGCCTGTTATTATACTCTTAAGTACAGCGACTTGTTTATCTAAATCACCTTGAGAAATCTTGCTATTAATGACTTGTGATTCTAGATAGTCTTTATACTGGCCTGCTAAATCTTTCAGTTCTAGATTTGATATTTCCTCAAAAATGTTTCGCTTAGTATCTATATACTGCTTTTTAAAAATATCGAAGACTTTCTGTGATATTTCCCGCATTTCTTCCTTGGCAATCACTTGAGTATTTCCTTCAGTTGGTGCACCCTTATCAGAATGTTTTGATAATGCACGACTCAAATCAAAAATATCTCCACCTCTGTCAGCACTGCAATACAAGCGAAACGCCATAAGATCGTAGAGTCCGAGAACACCTCTTGTCGGTAATGAAAGTTTTTCCAAAACACCACAGCCAGAGTGTTCTCCTTCTCCGAAAATCCATTCAGCAATTTCCTTTATGTTTTTTTCTGTATTCCCAGAATGTTTTCCTGAATCATCACTCCATCCAGCATCATTCAATAGACGTATCAAGAATAGATCTGAGTCTTTTCTTAATCCTACACCAATATTCTCTATTTCAATATGCGAATAATCAGGCAGATTATCAAGTAAATGGGTAATAAGTATATTACTAATATTTGGAGGTAAACTTCGAGCATTGTTTACTATAATTCGCCACAGCTTTGCACGAGTAAACTCACCTTTATCAAAGGCAAATTTCGGGTCAGCAAATGCATCTTCAATAGTTTTTGAACCTGAGGCTATCTCGTCTTTCCAGTTAGCGTAAAACCTATGCTGTTCTGTATCTTCAGGTTTAGCAAATTCGACTATTAATCGCAAATACGCTTCCAAATTTCTTCCATTTGTCCATCCACCATTAAAACAGGCATATGAGGTTTTAATATCTTCTGATACACCATCTATACGAGCATACGTATCTCGGTGCGGAAACTCTGCATTTGTACCAAGTCTTACATTAACATCAAAAATCCTATCAAGAAGAAATTTTTGACGACTCATGTCGGGAAAGTGTTTTATATATTCAGTGTAGTATGTTGAATTTTTATACTCTGATTCACTAAATGATCCTCTTCTCTGACTACTGTCCTCTATAGGATATCCATCTTCATGAGGTAGAACTAACGAAAAAAAACCTCGACTACCGTTTGTCTCGCTATCATAGATTTTTCTAAAAATATTTGGAAAGTGAATATAAATCAAAAGGAGGTGAATAAGATCTTGCTTATCAAAGTCAGTATTTTGAAAATCTGTACTTTCAAGTTCAAAAAGAACCACCGTATTAATCAGTCTTTTAAGCTTTCTGACATCGCCAATAAATGGAAGATAGTTATGGTAGCCTGACGATTTATATATATCAAGTAAGCCACCTAATGCCTGACGAACAAGAATAGGATCTACCAACTTAGTAGAAACAGCCTTATCAAGATTATCTGAAACATACTTAGCAAGATTTTCTTTATCAAGAAAAAGACTAATTTTTATATTTACAAATTTTTCAAGAAACTCGCTTATCTTTTCAGCGTCAGGTGTCTCAGATTCAAGAATCCCTATATTTTCTGTATCATAACAAAGCACATAAGAAATATTTGGTAATACAAAGCTCTTTCTAATAACAAATAAAATATCCTTTATTTCAGAAAAAGTCATTCTATCTAAATCATCAACAATAATAATAACTTTCTTTTTAAATCTTTTTAATACGGCATTTAAATCATCAAAAGCTTCGTCTGCGGTATAATCTACAGTCAATGTTGGTAAACTAAAACCAAAGATTGAAAAACGATTAACCTCTCTAAGTAATCTAGCATATCTCGAAATCAAAGGTTTTATTTCTGGTACGAATGAATCTTTTTGAATTGAGTGTATTAATCCATCAACAAAAACCTCCAATAAGTTTTTGCTCCCAGCATACCTCAAGGGGTTAAACTTAAAAATAACAGTTTTATTACTCTGATTTTCATCCCAATGTTCTTTACAAAAATTTATAAAAGAGGATTTACCAATACCCCAAGGAGCATCAACTCCAAAGACAAAACTTTCTGAGTTTCCATTATTGAAGACTCTTTCAGCAAATTTATTAGCCTTATCAGCAAGATTGAGCAGATCATTTTTTCTTTCCTTAAGTTCATGATCTGAGAGAAAATTTGATTCAGTTTCTTTTTTCTTCCAAGAAATTGATCTGAAAATAACAAAAGCAGTAAGGATTACTGGAGCAAAAACTAAAATCAGTAATTGCTGAAATGAAAATGATATGACTAATTTTTTATACCAATCATATAAAAATCCTCCCCATGCTACATCTATCCAAATACCGAAACAAAGAGCCGTTAAAACATCAAAACGATAGCTTCTATAAAATTTACACAGATCTTGAACAGTATCTCGTATCAACACATAAAACAATGTCGTAATAATACCCAATGACGCCCCCAAAATAATCCATCCTTCATGACCAAACTTCGATATTGCATTGTTTAATTGAAGAGAAAAAGCTTGTGAAAAATAGAAAACCTCAACAAATAAAATACCAAAAAATACTGTTTTTATAATGACAATAAGATTCGCCGTAATAAGCCCAGGATCAGAAAAATAGTCCTTAAATTTAGAATATTGTTGTTGGGTCCTTTTCAAAAGTGTAGTTTGCTTCATAACGGCAATTATACTGTTATTTTGAAAAAGTTCGAGCCCATGACTGGTGCTCAAAAATATTCTTCCTAAACGACCATTTTAGGTGTTTAGGTAGGTCTCACTAAACTGCTGGGAGACTAGGAATCGAACCTAGATTAAAAGCTTCAAAGGCTTCTGTCCTACCTTTAGACGATCTCCCAATGTTCTATACTTTAATATGAAATTGACTATAAATCAAGCCCTATTTTAAATGGTTGGAATTGGATATTTGAGGAAGTGAAAATGCGGCGCGCCTGATGGGCGCGCCGCATGCCGAATCTATCAACAGTCATCTCCCTTGGGGCCGGAGGGGTTTGGGACGATCTTGAAATCAAGATCAACAAATCGCTTATAATTTTGCTCCAGTGTAATCTGGTTCCAAACAAGTGCACTATAGCCGATCACACCTATCAGGACCTCAAAGGATCCATAGCAATGGAAGCCACCGTGGGCAATTGAGAATAGTGGTATAAACAGAGCGAGTCCAAATGAAATAGCTGCGCAAAGCTTCCTAATGACGTCATACATTGGCTCAATTGAGGCCTCGTCTTCCTCTTCCTTGCATATTTGCCTAAACTCATCAATCCTGTAATAGATAAACATGATGTATGGGAGTATAACCAACACCTTCATAATCCACAGTCTAACTAGACCCTCGGGGTGAATTGCTGACAATAGAACAAGAATGAACGCACCTATAATGGTCGTCCACATGATTTTCGATTTCATAATATCTGAATGTTTGGGTTGAATTGAAAACTGAATCAGGTTTGATCCTCTGGGATTATGTCAGAGCTTGGGTTTTGCGTCAAATATTGATTTTCTTGACTTTTATTGATAGCGTTTGCTATAATAGTAACATGTCACTTCGTGGTATGGACCACGAAGCTCCGAGGAATCCACAGTAATTCAAGATGATTCCGTTTAAATTTGCTTCATCAAAGAAGCTCCGAAAAAACCATCCGCAAGGGTGGTTTTTGTTTTGTTAGATTAAAAAAGAAAGGAGTTTTGCCTTCACCCTTTCAAAATCACTTATATTCATATCCTCTATTTTCCTTATAAATCTTTTAAGACTGACTGAACGAGTCTGCGCCATATTCACTGCATTTGGTATGCTTTTTCCATTTAAAAAATATACAAAATTTTTGTCGTCTTTCATCTTACTCGTAGTTGGCGCAACTAATGCTCCATATTTATTAAAAATCTTAATAACAACAACAGGTCTTTCAAAACCATGATTTTTACCACTTACTTCAACTCCAATATTTTGACCTAGGTTTACCCACCATATTTCTCTTGCTTTTGGATATAAAAATCTTTCAGATTTATGTATTCTTATTTTCAGATTATTCCACTTATTAAAAATTTCCGATATTTCATCATTATTCATTCTAGAATTATAAAATATGGAACCCTCAAATATTCTAAATATTTCCTAAAGAAAAACGAAAGAATTTATGAGATACACATGAAATTGAAGCTGGGTCTACTCCAAACACTCCGCCACAACCATCTCAAGTGGTAAGGTTGGAATCGCGCTTTTTCCAAGTCTTCCGTGAGCAATCAATAGTCTCTCTAGTATTAGAGATATCTTCTTTGGTGACTTCATCGCTAGTCTTTCTGCATCTGTTGCACTTCCCTTCTCTTGATCAAATGCAATTGGCTCACCTGGAGCTCTCACACTTCCACTACTCATACTCATAAGTAATGTCTTTCTAACACTTTCAAGAACAAGCTCGGTGAACAACTTCACATCTCCTCCATTTTCTCTAACTGCATCAAGTTGTGCCAGGGCAAGTGGGGCGTCTCCAGTTATTATTCCTCTTGCGAAACTACCAACAGTTACACTCTTTGGAGCTCCTGTAATTTGTTCAACTTCAGCAAGACTGATTTCTTTTTTATCATCCCCTGCAAGAGAAAGAACTTTTTGCAAAACACTCAATGTGTCTCTAAATGATCCATCGCCAAGAAGAGCCAAGAGACTACCTACTTCATCGTCAATTGTAATTCCCTCTTTCTTTGCAATATCAATCGATATTTTTTTTAGAACTTCTACATTTGGTTTCTTGAATTGAAAAGTCTGACATCGTGAAATAACGGTTTCTGGCAACTTATGCATTTCTGTTGTTGCGAGAATAAATATTACATGTTTTGGGGGCTCTTCTAGAGTTTTCAGGAATGCATTAAAGGCCGATTTTGAAAGCATATGTACCTCGTCCAAAATATAAACTTTGTAAGCTGAATCAAAAGGCATTGTATGCACTGATTCATTTAATGTTCTTATATCATCAACACTAGTGTTTGATGCGGCATCAATTTCATATAGATCTTTATCAGTTGTACCAAGCTCACGAGCAAAAATTCTAGCAACACTTGTTTTTCCTGTCCCTCTTCCTCCACAGAATAGATATGCATGAGCAACCTTTCCTGATTTTATTGAATCCTGAAGAACTGAGACAATATGCTCCTGTCCTATTACTTCAGAGAAATTTGCTGGACGATATATTCTATATAAGGACGAGTGATGTGTTTGAGATGTTGTTGTTTGCTGTGTGGTTTTTGAAGACATAAGGAGAGTATAGCATCTATTAGTGTGGTGGTGGAAGCTATAAACAAAACAATAATATTACTATTCCAATAAATCAATTTCACAAAGAGTACTATGGTCAGTTGTTGGATTGTTAACTAAATAATAAGGTGTTCTGTCCATAAAACCAGATAGTGCTGGAGATGGACATTGTGTGCCACTACCCTCTTGGGCCCAAATTATTGTAACAGCATTTATACCGGGATAATCTATGCCTGAATTTTTGTAATAAGCTATACCTAATGACTGAAAACCCCAAGAAGCACCTGTACCATCTACCAGGGATACTTTGGTATTTTCTACAGGTATTTTACCAATATCCACGTAAGGTAATAAAGCTGCTCCGAGCCCATCACTAAAATCTGAACTTGTATCATTACGTACTCCGCTAGTCCACCCAGTAAAGTAACAGGTACCTGTACATTTACCATACCAAACGATATTATAGGTAAGAGGGTTTCCAACACCATATGTTCCTCCAGAAAATGTATGAGTATTTGGATATTTACCATTAGCCGTCCTGTACAATTCTAAAGCATTAATCAATTGTTTTACAGACTGAAACCTTGCTGTATTTCTTGCTTTGATTCTCGCACTCTGAACACTCACCAAAACAACACTTGAAAGCATGGCAATTATAGAAATGACCACCATTAGCTCAATTAGTGTGAACCCCCCCCCCCGTTTTGTTTTTATTCTAATAGAACTATTGAGTGACATGATTTTTAAAATTAAATAATGGAGGGTTTGCAGGATCTATCGTTTGACTAGGTTCACCTCCAGAAAAAATAGTGAAGCCAAAAAAAGACTTCAAGCAAACAAAAGTTACCACTATACACACCACGACAATACCAAGCATAAAGTAATTTACTTGAGTGTCATTCTTAAATAAACCCCAGCTCATAAAAAAGCTTTTTAGGCCCTTCTTTGCAGGATTCTGTGCTACTGCAAAGTTTCTCGAACCATTTGCAAAACTTTGTGCACTATATTTATTTTCTTCCTCAAATTGAATATCTGACATGTTATTAGGATTATATCATAATCCTAATGCATTTATGCAATATCTAAGACCAGTGTTTGTTGGACCATCGTTAAAAAGATGACCTAAATGGGATCCACAGAATGCACATTTTACTTCTGTTCTTTTCATTCCCAAACTATTGTCTTCCTTGAGTTCTATTGTCCCCTCTATCGCTCTATCAAATGATGGCCATCCGCAACCGGAATTAAATTTTGTTCCTGTCTCAAATAGTTCATTTTTGCATCCTGCACATCTGTAAACTCCCGTCTTATCAGCTTCAATATTTTTGCCCGTAAATGGCGCTTCTGTTTCTGATTGACGTAGAATTTTATATTGTTCAGGTGATAAAGTTGTACTCCACAACAGGGGTGCAATTTCTTTCTGTAATTTCTCTAATTTTGGCGCGATAACGAGCTGACAATATGGCGCAGTTTTGTGTAATGCAAAATAGTCTTGATGACTAATTTCTGCAAGAGTAAATTCCCCTGGCTCCCCATCCTTTGGAAGAGCTTTAATTTCTGTAGCTACATTTTCCAAATTTTTAATAAATTTTTCAGCTTCCGTTTTTTGATCCTCTGTTGTATATAAAATTATTGATCTGTATTGTGTTCCAATGTCATTTCCTTGTCTATTTATCTGCGTGTAATCATGTGATGAGAAAAATACTTTCAAAATATTTTCTGTGGAAATAAGTGCGGAATTATATTCAACCTTAATTACCTCTGCATGGTCTGTTGTTCCTGTGCAAATTTCTGGGTAAGTTGGGCTAAAAGTCTTTCCGCCGGCATATCCTGGAAATACATTAAGCACCCCTTTAACATCTTTAAGAACTGCTTCTGTACACCAAAAGCATCCTCCTCCGAGAATAATAGTTTCTTTTATTGGTTTTGCCATAGTGACTATATTATACTCCTTTTAAATCTATATTTCAGCAATAAAATCTTCAACTATTTTTCTAACCTCCCCTGCATTTTGTGTCTCCATTAATTGTGCACGTAACTCCTTTGCTCCATCAAAGCCATTAACATAGGCCTTATAATGCTTCTTCATTACGGCAAAGTTTTTTATTCCTCCAAGTTCGTTTTGAAATTTTTGAGTGTGCTCTACCATTACATTTAGCTTTTCTTTTATGGATGGCTCCAGCGGTTCTTGCAGAGGGTTTCTAATTGTAGAAAATAACCAAGGATTTCCAAAAATTGCTCTACCAATCATAACACCGTCTGCACCTGTATCCTTTGCTTTTTTGTATCCATCTTCAATTGATTCTACATCTCCATTTCCAAATATTAATGTGTGATTCTTTCCAGCTTCTATAAGATGCGATTGCATTTTATTTCTTATCAAAACTGCACGATTCACATAATCCCAATTTGCTGGAACTTTTGACATTTCTTTTCTTGTTCTTGCATGAACTGTAACAACAGCAGGTGCAGCTTCTAGAATATTTTTTAACCATGAATCTAATTCATCTTTATTATATCCAACTCTAGTTTTAACAGTTATGGGAATTATTTTTATCGATTTTTCACCAGTACTATCCCCTTTACTTTCCTGGCTCGCCCTCTCTACTCCCCGCTTTGCAGCAAGGACAATTTCTTTAGCGAGTTTCGGATTCTTCATCATTGAAGCCCCTGCTCCCTGCTTTTCAATACTTTTATCAGGACATCCCATATTTAAATCTATTCCATCAAATCCAAGTTCAGCAACCAATTTGCAAGCTTCCTCCATATATTGTGGATGTGATCCAAAAAGTTGTGCAACTATTGGATGCTCTAATTCTGATGAGAATTTTAAATCTGCTAGTAGTTTTTTCTTTCCTTCCTCTGTTGCTCTGACAAGTCCGTCAGCTGCCACAAACTCAGTCCACAAAACATCTGGCATTCCATATTTTGCGATTACATATCTAAAGGCACAATCTGTAACATCTGCCATTGGAGCAAGAACAAAGATGGGACGATTTTCACTTTTGCATTTTGAGTCTATCTCTTTCCAAAAACCCAAATTTGGTTCCTCAATCTCTATAGCAGAAGGACCACAACAAGTGTGACTCATTGCGTTCTTGTAGATATTTTTTATAAAATTTTTAACAGTTTTTAAAGCCATATATTATGCGTATTGTAGCAGATTTTGAGGTAAATTAAAGGGCGCGGAGGTCGAAGACCTCCGCGCCCGCTTTGAGTCGCTAATCAAATCGTAAGTGACGCGCTCAATTCAATATCACCAAATGCAGCCCTTGCTATCTCATCGTAGGAAATCATTCCCCTAGCACCATTATCAATCATCTTCTCCCTCCACTTCCTGTCACGAGTAGATTCTCCGTTGATGGTCGCTTTGCTCATTACCGCAACTGGAGTAACCATATCACTATATCCCTTTGCTGACTTCATGTCTTTTGGACTATCTCCAAAGAAGTAAAAAGGAACAAATGATTTTCCTCCATGATGCATCCAATGGAAGCTTGCCAAGGATCCTAGAACACCGGACTTATTAACTCCTGAGACAATGACATCAAATGAAATACCAGTCTGTTTTTTTAGAATCCAGGAAACAGGAAGAACCGTGTTTGCAGTCACAAAAATAATATACCGTGAGACATTAACTTCCTGAAGCATTTCTATTGCTCCTGGAAAAAACTTACTGGGTTTTATCCGTTCGACCTCAAGTATGATCCTGCTATATTGTTTCCATGCATCTTCCATTGAAATCCTTCTTGGAAGTCCCCAATGGTGAAAGCATTCTCCACTCAATATAACTCCCATCTTGAATTCATCTAAGCCAGGAACCCTTCGGGTAGCTGACGTGTACTGGCCAATAAAATGTCTGGCCGCCAACCAATAAGTCTTAGCACTGTCATAGACGGTGCCGTCAAAATCAAATGCAATCAATGGTTTTGGAACACCACAGCTGGACAATTCGACATTAACAACTTGACTATCTTTTATGCCATGGATCTTTGTGAGAAAGATCCTGTTCATATTTTCACCACCTCCTGTATATAATTCTATACCCGATATCATTTTGGAAAAGAGCTTGTTTGCGCTCCCCTTTCTGTACAAAAAGGTACCACACTAATATATACTTAGCAATACCGATTAGATTTTACAAGATATGATACAATGATGAAATACAAATTATAAAAATAAGTAGTTGAGCCAAAAACTCGATTAAAAAACAATAAATATGTCAAAAATAGTTAAAAAAGTATCAAAGCTAGCAGTTGAATCAAAAGCAGAAAAAGTGGTAGCAACCCTTCCTGCAATCATTAAGATTGTTGGTAGAGAAATTCTGGATTCCAGAGGAAACCCAACTGTTGAAGTTGACATGTTTTTAAGAGACGGAGCATTCGGAAGAGCTGCTGTTCCATCAGGAGCTTCAACTGGATCATATGAAGCTGTAGAACTTCGTGATGGTGATAAAAAAAGATATGGAGGAAACGGAGTTCTTAAGGCGGTATCTAATGTGAATATAATTTTAAAGAAAGCTCTTGTTGGAAAGTCTTTTACTCAAGAAACTTTGGACAGGACAATGATTGCACTTGATGGAACTCATAATAAGGCAAATCTTGGGGCTAATGCAATTCTTGGAGTTTCAATGGCATTCTCACACGCAGCAGCAAACTCTCTACAAAAACCACTTTACAAATATTTTGCTGGCATCGCAAAAACTGGAAAGCCAATGACACTTCCAACTCCTATGATGAATATTTTAAATGGAGGAAAGCATGCAGAAAAATCAACAGACTTTCAAGAGTTTATGATTATGCCAATTGGTGCAAAAAGTTGGTCAGAGGCATTAAGAATGGGCGCAGAAGTTTTTCATTCTCTAAAAAAGATTCTAAAAACTAAGGGATTTGGTACAACAGTTGGCGATGAAGGAGGTTTTGCCCCATCACTTGGAAACAATGAAGGTGCACTTTCATTAATTATGGAAGCTATTAAGGCAGCCGGATATAAGGCTGGAACTGATATTAAAATCGCTATCGATGGCGCAGCAACTGAACTATTCATAGATGGTAAATACGATTTACAAAGTGAGGGAAAGAAATTAACTGGAGATCAAATGATTGAGCTTTATGGTTCATGGTTAAAGAAGTACCCTATTGCTTCAATTGAAGACGGTTTTGCAGAAGATGATTGGGATGCATACGTATCATTCACAAAGAAATATGGAAGCAAAGTACAAATTGTTGGAGATGACTTGTTTGTTACAAACATTGATCGTCTAAAAACTGGAATTGAAAAGAAAGCTGGAAACTCAATTCTAATTAAACTAAATCAAATTGGAACTGTTACAGAAACTATTGACGCAATTAAGATGGCACACAAAGCAGGGATGACAGCTGTTGTATCACACAGATCAGGAGAAACAGAAGATGTTACAATTGCACACTTCGTCGTTGGGCTTGGTTGTGGACAAATTAAAACTGGATCACTTTGTAGAACTGATCGCGTAGCAAAGTACAATGAACTTCTAAGAATTGAAGAAGACTTGGGATCAAAGGCAGTTTATGCAGGAAAGTCAGCTTTACAATAATTAAAACAATGAACAACACACAAGACGCAGACTATGGAGTAACAGAAACTGATGGTACAGCTGTTGCAGAAAGACATCATCTTAGAAAACCTATAATTCTAATTGTTCTTGATGGTTGGGGTTACAGAGAAGACAAGAAAGACAACGCAATTGCTGAGGCAAATACTCCCAGATTTAAAGAATTCTGGAATACTTATCCTCACACCCTTTTGGATGCAAGCGGCCTTGCAGTAGGTTTACCTGAGGGTCAAATGGGAAATAGTGAAATTGGTCACACAACAATTGGTGCGGGACGTGCAATGGATACAGATTTGGTTAGAATAAAAAAATCAATTACGAGCGGTGAGTATGAAAAGTTACCACCATTTGTTGAATTATTTAATCATGTCAATCAAAACGACAGCACCCTTCATGCTATGGGACTTTTAAGTGATGGTGGAATACACAGTCATCAAGACCATCTATTTGCATTTATTCGTGCTGCAAAAAACGCTGGAGTAAAAAAACTAGCTATTCATGTCTTTACAGATGGTCGTGATGTTCCCCCACAAAGTGCTTCAAAGTATATTGCAGACCTTCAAGCAGTTATCAAAGAAGTTGGTCTTGGATTTATCGCAACTATTTCTGGTAGATACTACGCGATGGATCGTGATAACAATGCAGAGAGACTAGCAAAAGCTGAGGATGCTATTTACAACACCAAAGGAAATCTTTGTGAAATAAATCCAGTAGATTATTTGGAAAATCTTTATAAAGAAGAGAAGATTGATGAACTACTAGAGCCAATTGTTTGTAAGAATACTATTGGAGGAATTACCAATGGTACAGAAGTGATAGGCGCTCCGATAAATGAACATGATGGTATTTTCTTTTACAACTTTAGAGCAGACCGTGCACGCCAATTAACAAGAAGTATTCTAGCAAAAGCAAAGTCTATGGATTTATCTTTTGTAGGAATGGCTTCATATGGTGATGAGTTTAATTATCCCGTTGTATTCCCTTCTCTACTTATCGAAACGACTCTTGCAAAAGAAATTTCTCAAGACGGTTTTACTCAAGCTCATATTGCAGAAACAGAAAAGTTTCCTCATGCTACATATTTTCTAAATGGTGGAGTTGAGAAACCATATCCTGGAGAATCACATATTCTTTTAGCAAGCCACAAAGATGTTCCTACACATGACTTAGCACCAAAAATGCGAGCTGAAGGAATTGCTGATAAGGCGATTGAGCAAATAGAAGCAGGCACTGATTTTATCTTTATAAACTTTGCCAATGCTGACATGATTGGCCACACAGCAAATGTTCCAGCTATAATTGAGTCTGTAGAGGAAGCTGATAAGCAATTAGGACGAGTAGTTGATGCAGCCGTTGCACGTGGTGGTATAGTGTTTATTACAGCTGATCATGGAAACGCTGAATTAAATATTGATCAAACAACTGGAAAGAAACATACATCACATACAACAAACTTGGTCCCGATGATTGTAACAGACAAAGAAATAAAATTACGTGAGAAAGGCAATTCAACAAACACAGCAACGTTTGGTGTTCCAACACTAGCTGATATTGCACCAACTATTTTTGATGAGATGCAAATCAAGAAGCCGGATTTCATGACGGGAGAAAGTTTGATTGTGAAATAGTACTTACCACAAGTATCGTTCTGCAACAAAAAAGTATGCTCTCAAGCATACTTTTTTGTTGACTCTTTAATATCAAACGATTTACGCAGCCAACTTTTCTAATATCTTAATCTCCTCCTCTAGGTGATGCTCGTCTGTTTTCAATTTAGTAATTTCTTGTTCTTCCATTCTCTTTCTACTTATTGCAACAGCCAATTCCTTTACATGATTCTCTGTTGTTTTGTCTGAATAAGCCTTTAAACTAGTTACCTTTTGTATTTCAGTTTCAATATCCTTAATTTTATTTCTAAGCTCTCTAATCTTCATATCAAAGTTCTCTACAGTCTTAGGGGCTGATAACCTAACAACATTACCTTCGAGCCTCCTAAACTCCACATTTCTTCTAGCTAGCTCATCCTTAATTATTCTTAATTTAATATTCCTTGACTGAATATCTTGCTTTGCACGAGTTTGCTGATCTTTCTTTCTTTGTTCCGCAATCTGCTTAAGTCTCATCTGTTCAGATGCACCAGCATCAAACCCAAGCGCTTGCTTATGTTGTGAAAAACTATCTCCTTGTTGATATCCAAATGTCATATTGATTACATTATACATCATTCATCATTTATACATAAATTTATAGAAGATGTTTTGTATATAATAATACTATTCAATTGAATCAAAAAACACTAAATCATATTTCTCCTTTAAAATAACGGAAGATGAAGTCTTGTTGAATTTGATACCTATGTCCCTATCTTCCTTTAGTTCTGGAGTACTTTGAACTGTGTTGGATACCAAGCTGCTAAAACTATTCTCGATTTTTTGATTACTGATCCTAAATCGTCTATATATATTTGCAAAATTAATGTTATAAATATTATCATTTCTAAACTCCGTCCGTTTATCATTGGAGGCCAACCTACTATTCATTTGAATCATAGACTCAATAACAAACACGGCAAAGGTTACAAAAACCGCACAATAAATCACAATCTCTATCAAAGTGAATCCTTGCTTAAAATTTGTATTTATTTTTTTATATATCATGCGGGAATTAATTCAAAAATTATTGGTGTTATTGATTCTGTTGAAGTCCCATTCATTTTGTAATTTGATCCAACTCCAAAAATTTTATCCCCAACACACTCTAAATCTATTATCGAACTTGTGGTATTAATTGTCTGTATTATTTTAGACAAATCAAAACTATCTCTAATTTGAATTTTAGAATTATTCTTTCCGGCTGCAATAAATAAATTTCTGCCAGAGATAAGCATTGAATATATACCTTCATTAACATCTATAGAATTTACTAAATCATAGACAAAACTTACAGCTGTGTTCTGGTTCAAGTTCTTGGTACTTGTAGAATAATCCCTATCTATATTAATCTTGAACAGTTCGTTATTTCCAGCTGTCCTTCCAACATAAATTGAGCCATTATCTTGAATCAAACTCCTTACATTTCCAAGTGATCCAAACAGATCAAATGAGCTTACAGATGGAGCAAACGGAAATAAAGTCATGGGTGTGTATGTAAAATTGCAATTTAAACACAAATCAATTATTTCAGGCTCCTTTGCTGTTGAGACAAGAAGGTGCTGGTATTTATCATACATTGGCCATAAATCCTGGACCGAGCTATCCAGTTCCCATTTGTTATCAATAGCACCAGCCATCCCTATAACAGAATCTATTTTTGTTAAATCAATAGAAAACAGTTCTTCATTATTATTTTTCTTGAGTCCTACAAATAAGTGCGGATAAATAATTGCTAACTTTGTTGCATACACCGGATTAGCGGAGCTGGACCAAGATATTTTATAATCACCGACTTTATTAAGTTTCATAAGAGTGGGATCAAATTTAAATTTTTGTATCGCGCTATTAACACTTGAATTAATTACTAATATATTTCTTCCTACATTAACCAATCCCAGAACACCAGGCCCAGAATCAATTCTGTCTAATGGCTCTGAAATATTTTTATAATTATATGTAATCAAATCATAATCCGTTGTTGAGGCGGAATTCAAGCTCACATAAATATTCTGGCCATCTGAAATTATTCCCGTCACTTCAGTAGAGGTTGATTTAACTGGGATTATTTGAGATATCATCATGTACGAGGATGGTGTACTAGTCCCCGTGTCACCACTACATAAATCGACTCTATTCATATATGCCTCTGAACCAACTTTTGTTACATCAAAAATTGTTTGATTAGAAACGTCTTGAATTAATTTATATGGAGACCTTTCATTTATGCCAAGTATATATGAATTTATAGGAATCATAATTGCAATCCAAAGCATTAAGGAGGTCATCAATTCTAGTATGAGCATTAATATTTTTTGTTAATTATAATCTTAATTTAATCATTTTAATAACCCGTATAGGAAATAAGTGAATACATTGGCGTGATAATAGAAACTGCAATAAACCCAACGCCTATCCCAACAGCAATCATTGATATTGGTTCAATAAGCTTATTTATCAAAGAAATTCCTTCATCAAAATATTCTTGATGAATGTCTGCTATAGAAGAAAATGTCTCCGATATAGACCCAGTTTGCTCTCCACAAACAATTAAAGGAATCCATATTTTATTTTTACTGGACACCTCCCTACCTATGCTTTTTGACAAGAGCATTCCACCTTCAACTTCATTTGCAACGTTTAAGAGTTTTGTTCTTTCTACTGGTATTAGAGATCCCTTTGCTGAGTCTCGTAGCGACTCGACAAGGAGACCACTTGAAGCAAAGACCTCGCTTGCTATTCTAAAGCTAATTAAGGCCGAGTAATGATTTATTAGGCTTCCAAATACTGGAATTTTAATCATTAAGCTTCCAACGTGATTTTGAAAAGTCTCTAGGCCTTTTTTCTTTATATAAAACACAAACCCTATCGTAATTACTACAGATAAAATAATTCCCAAAAACATCATAGGCAATAAATTGTCACTTAAGAAAAAAAGCACTTGTGTTGTCCAAGGTATGCTAATTCTTCCTCCACTAAATAAAGGTTTAATCTTTGGTACAATTATTATTAGTATCATTAATACTAAAATTAAAGATACGGCCAGTATAATACATGGATAAAGTAGGGCTAATAATAACTTTGATTTGGTTTTCTCTATACTCTTACTCATTTTGCATACACGGTTTATCCCCTCCGGTAAATTACCTGAACTATCAGATTTTTTTATGATTGTTAATTCATAGTTTTTAATTGGTAAATTCAAATCTTCTATAGATTGTCCAAAAGTTTTACCTGATTTCAATTTATTTATTATTTGATTTTTCCAATCCAAGTCACCTTCATTATTACAAAAAACACTAAGTGATTCTACAAGAGGTACACCAGCAGAATATAACCTAGCGAACATTTTGAAATGTACCAGTATATCTTTTCTTAATTTTGAGTTACTTATTTTTTTCATTATTTTTTCATATCTTATCCACTTTATTTCTTTTATCTTCTTCCATTGATTCATAAGTGAATTCTTCTTTATATCTACTTACGTCTGACTTACCATTATTTTCATCTGTAAAAACTGTGTATGCGTCACCGTCTTTGTTGTGTAACAGGCTTTCAAAAGTAGCTATTTGATCATGTGCCCATTCTGCATCCTTAGAAACATTTTCCAACCTCTGATTAAATACAGCTCTAATAACCATAGAAAATTCATAAGAATCCGCTCCTAAATATCTACATCTTCTTATTGCCATTTTTACATCCCTTGCATGAATTGTTGTTATTACGGTATGCCCTGTTAAGGCAAGGTTCATTACACTCTTCATGGTGTCAGAATCTCTAACTTCACCAACATAAATAACATCTGGGTCCTGCCTCATGGAAGCCTTAAGTGCTTGAACATAGTTAAAGCCTGATTGAGGGCGTATTTGAACTTGCCTTAAACCATCTAACCGTCTCTCCACAGGATCTTCAATTGTTAAGACTTGCTTGTTTTCTTCAACTAAAGAAGTCAGCAAACTGTACGCACTAGTAGACTTACCACTACCCGTTGGACCCGAAAAAATAACAAGCCCGGGGGAGATCCTTAAACTTTCTAATAGATTTTGAAATACAGATGAAGACATACCTGTGTCCGTTAGATATTGTATTTTTAAACCAGAAGAATCTAGTACACGTAAAACCATACACTCTCCATCAACCCCCGGAATTGTTGCTACGCGAACTCTATAGTTTAAGTGCCCAAAACTACCATCTTGTGGTACATCCCTTATGTCTATGCGCATTTGAGCAAGAATCTTATACCTTCCAATTAATTCTATGTATTGTTCATACCTTATATAGCGACCTTCACTCATATCTCCTTTTATTCTAAATCTTATTTCCGTCTTGTCCTTAAAAGGTTGGATATGAATATCCGATGCAGATAATTTTATAGCATCTGCAATTAATGTATCAGCTTGATCAATTGAATTCTTTGAATGTAAATATAATAATGACTCATCATGACTTTTTTTTATAGAATTTACTATTGCTTCAGGTAAAATTACCGATGCAATAGATGGTTCTGTCAAAATAGAGAGGCCTTGTTTTATAGACCCCTCTTTTAATCTTACTTTCAAAATATTCTCACTGGTTTTTTGTGCCATATGAAAATCCTAACAAATCAATATGAGTTTTCTATAAAGAAAAGATAAAGAAATACCAAAGATTTTATTTTATATTTTTTTGATTATTTAATTTCTAAACATTATTTGTCTATTCCAGTATTATTTCTATATGCCTTTTACAAATCTGCGCCTTGTCACAATAGACCTTTTCAACTTAATTTCCAGTCTCTTTCTGGCATCACCTGCAATATCACCACCAAATTTTGCATCTTCTTTAAGTTTTGATATACCTTTTGAATCTTCATTTCTATGAATTTCGGTTGTAGAGCGCTCTCCCAACATATTAAAAATCAATTCAAAATCATTCATGTTATCTCTCAAACTTTCTTTTTTAAGTCCTTTGAGTTTTTTATATTCTGAGGGTGTAACACCGAAGGTAGCTTTAGAAATTTCTGCTGTTAATATTTCATAATCAAGACAATCTCTTGCCCCTCTACTTTTCCATTCCTCAGTCAGCTCTTCACGAATGGTAATACCATGCATACGTTTCTCAATCCAGTTTTCACTATAACCTTTTAGTTTATACAATTCCCTTGTTCTTTTGACTCCGAGTTCTGGATCCTCTATTTCTTTAACTCTTTCATAACCAACCTTTGCTAACCACCGTTTGAATGGTTCTGCTTTTGGCGAAGGAATAGATTGAATAATACGAAATACCCCTTCTGTATTTGCGCAGTCAGTTTCATATTTTTTACCATCAGATGACTCCAAATTCAGTTGACTACAAATTGTAGACAACTGAATCCCTTCATCATTTTTGACACGAGTTTTCATTGCGCTCCAATAAGCACTTGCTCTTGTGCTATCTGTGAGCACAGCTACTATATCTACAATTGAAAAGTACCATTCCTTATTATGAATAACTCTACGTACCCTTCCTCCGTTAAATATCACTATTTTGGAAATCTCCATACTGTGATTAAATATTATATTTTAATGTGCGGCAGAAATTTCATTTCTGCCGCACAAAAAAAATAACAAATCAATATGAGTTTTCTATAAAGAAAAGATAAAGAAATACCAAAGATTTTATATTAACTATATCTTGTATTCTCCTATAGAAATTCTTTTTATAGAATATGCCAAAGCCGGAACATTTAATTTTTCACCAATTAGTTCAGCTAGAGTTCTCATGTACGACCCGCTTCCACATCTAACTTTTATCTTAATCAAAGGAAATTCAATACCCTGAGTACTATCGCCAGAATGCTTCTTGGTATTTTTTTTTGTATTACTAGAACTATTATTTACAGAGACCTTGTCCCACTCTTGTATTATTTCATTCTGTCTAAAGTCACCTTTTATTTTTTTGATCCTTTTGATAACATTATTATGTAGTTCATTGGCAGTGATAAAACTGAGATCAATAAACTCAATATCTTTTATAGACAGTTTTGTTGTCGGTCTAACAAATGAATCTTTTGATTCATTTGTTGTTTTTTTTCCGAACTCACACTCTTCATTTTCTACATCTTCTTCTGAATCAAATTCTCTAAACCACATATGTAGTGGCTTTCCGTTTACAGTCTTTGAAGAAAACCATGGATATGGTACCTCCAAATCACCAATAAATGATTCACAAATATTTCCAATATTTTTAATATCAAAAACTACCTCATTATTTGAAACAGAATTTAATAGCCCTAAAATATCTCCAGTATCAGTTACGGCACCCAGCAGAACCTCAACCTTATATTCTTTCTCTAGACCCAAAAAGTGTTCCTTGTCCTTTATAGCCTCACCTCGCAAAAAAATCATCAGACCTTCTGCCACAGGATCCAAGCGTCCAGCGTAAGTGAATTTATCATTAAATGGTAAAAAACCTTCATCTTTTAAACGATTTAAACACTCAAGAGGTGTTTCTCCTTCCTTTTTATATGCCACAAAAACATCGTTTTGTGTATGTAGTTTTTGATTGTCTAAATTAGTCATCTTAGGATACAATAATACCACTAAATTAAATAATATGAGAAAACTTTTTTTTGACATTGAAACTAGAAATACATTTCAGGAGGTAGGTAAGGCAGACCCTGCAGCACTAGATATCTCTGTATTATGTGCCTACGACTCTGAAACTGCTGAATATACAAGTTATACTCAGGAAGATTTACATAAATTTTGGCCTTTAATTGAGCAAGCTGACGTTCTTGTGACTTTCAATGGCGATCATTTTGATATTCCCCTACTTAACAAATACTATCCAGGAAACCTACTACAAAAGAAAAGTCTAGACCTTCTTAAGGAAGTTAAAAAATCCCTTGGCTTTAGAGTGGGGTTGGGTGTTATTGGACAAGGAACATTAAACGCTGGAAAAAGTGCTCATGGGTTAGAGGCTGTGGAATGGTGGAAAAAAGGCGAGATTGAGAAAATAATAAAATATTGTCTTGACGATGTTAAAATCACTAAAGAGGTTCATGATTACGCAATCGCCAATAAAAAGCTAAAATATAAGGAAGGTGAAGCTATTATTGAATTCTCTGTTGAAACAAAAGACTGGGAAGATGCTGGAGAAAACAAGATGAACTTTACATTGCCTTTTTAGCATTTAATTTGATATAATAGACAACATGGAAAATACACAAAACAAAGTATCGATACAAGCACTAATAATACCTTTAGCGATTGTTGTTGCGGGAGCATTAATAGCCGGAGGAATATATATGACTGGAACAAATCCAAGTAAGGCTGTAGCTAACGCTGCTGTAAAATTACCAAATCCAACAGCAAACATTGTTGTAGAACCAATAACAGCAGTAGACCATGTCCTAGGAGATCCAAAAACAGCAAAGATTACAATTATAGAATACTCAGATCTAGAGTGTCCTTTCTGTAAGTCATATCATGCAACAATTGGAAAAATCTTCGATGAAAAGAAAGCTGATGGAACTTTAGCTTGGGTTTATAGACACTCTCCAATTATTGAACTACACAGCAATTCACCAAAGGAAGCAGAGGCAACAGAGTGTGCAGCAGAACTTGGAGGAAATACAGTTTTCTGGAAATATCTTTCAGAAATATTTAAAAATACCCCATCAAATAATGGCTTAGAAAAAGCTAAATTGTATGAATTTGCTGACACAGTTGGATTAGGTGCGAAAGCATTCAAAACATGTTTAGACAGTAATAAATATGCAAGTAAAATATCAGAACAAATTGTAGCAGCAAAGAAGGCTGGTGTTGAAGGTACACCTTATACAGTTCTTATAATGGACGGAAAGAATGTTCCATTAGTGGATAAAGACGGAAACGGACTAGGAGCTATGCCTTATCCTCAGATGAAGCAAATCATTGATAGTTTGTTGAAACAATAGATCTCTGCTACAGGGTTCATGATTTATTTATATATATAAATAAATCCACCATTGCAACATGAAAATTTCAATTATTATTCCTGCACATAATGAAGAGGCTTCTATTGAAGCTGTCGTTAAAGCTGCGTTGAAACAGGACTATCCTGATTTTGAGATAATCGTTGTCGATAATTGCAGTACTGACAGAACTGCAGAAATTGTGAAAAATATGGGAGTCAAAGTAGTCTCCGAAACCCGTAAGGGTACACAGTGGGCAAGAGAGAAAGGTCGGACTGAAGCTAACGGTGACATTATAGCCAATCTTGATGCTGACTGTTTATCTGATTCTAACTGGCTTCAAAAAGGTGTAAAACATTTTTCTTCCAAGAAAGTGGTTGCCGTTACCGGTCCTTATGATTATTACGATGGTGATAAATTTTTTAGAAAATTCTCCCTTGTATTTCAGAAATGCGCATACACTATATCTAATTATATTCTACAAAAAATTCACAAAGGTGCTGTCACAATAGGTGGAAATGTTTTTCTTCGAGCTAATATTTTAGAAAAGATTGGTGGATACAATACAAATATATTGTTCTACGGTGATGATACAGATACAGCAAAGCGAATGGCAAAAGAAGGTACGATTATTTTTGATAGAAATCTTATAATGAAGACTTCAGCAAGACGTCTTAAATCACAGGGGTCTATAAAAACATCGGTTATTTATATTTATCACTTCTTTAAGGTTATTTTTAGGGCTTAGAGACTTAGTGTTCGAAAGATTATATAAATATTTAAATTAGGGGTAAAGCTCTAAAACACACGAAATTACCCAGAAGGCGAGCCTGTGGCGATTTTTCTAAATCGTTTGCTGAATTGACTGAGCCCAAATAGACATTGATGATATAATAATACTATCATGCAATCAGAGAAAAAAATAAGAAACGATATTCCCTACAAAAAAGAAAGGCTAGTTAGGGTTATTGTGCAATTTAGAAACGGATCAACATCCGCAGGAACAGGTTTTTTTATAAATAGTAGTGGAGAACTTTTGACATGTTTTCATGTTATTTCTGCAATGGAGTTACGTAATTTTAGAATACAGAAATCTCAAAACATAAACTCCCCCACGCTTACAAACGTATCGTCCTCTAGCTTATCAGAGCATGATAAAATAAAAAACTCATTAGAAACCTCCATAATGAGAATAGAGGTTGAACTTCATGATGGTGTTAGAAAAATTGCTACGTTAACAAAATTTAATGAAACTTACGATGTATGTTTGTTAAAAATCGAGCAAACAGATAGTGGCAATAATTTTCCATTCTTTGAACTTGATACATCTTACATGCCAGAATATGATGAATCTACTTTCTTCTGTGGTTTCCAAATGACAGGTGGATATAATGATCCCACTATGTATCCATTTTCAACAAACAGAGCTGTAGTATCTGCCTTTCCTAATATTGAGGTGGCCGGTGATAAATATAATCACATTCAATTGAATTCTATAAATCTTGGTGGAAATAGTGGGGCCCCTCTATTTACAGAAGGAAGTAATACGGTTATCGGAATAATAAACGGAAACATGAGTTGGGGTCGAGGAGACCTTGCGGTTGTTAACAATATTAGCGTCATTAATACTGACTCTACACAGAACACAGCGCCTGAGACCGTACAAAGCCTCTCTCAAGGACTATTGCGAGTTCCTCTTTCTATTGCGTATTCAACCCCAATAAAGCTGATAAGCGAGCAAACTAATATTTTATAGTTATCCACAAGATTGCTAACATTAGGTACTTTTTCTTTGGTTTTTGTTTATTTAAAAATGCATTAATATTAGTATTATAATTAAATTTTAAAAATGAAAATACTAATAATAGATGATGATATTTTTTTGGCTGAAGCAATGAAAAGTTCTCTTGAATCCTTATGTTATGTTGTTGACATGGCACATGATGGAAAGAGCGGTTCTTATATAGCAAGAATAAATAAATATAATATTATATTATTGGATTTAATCCTTCCTGAAAAAGACGGTGTGACAATTTGTAAAGAAATCAGAATGGCGGGAATAACCTGTCCAATTCTTGTTGTTTCTACCCAATCAGAAATACCAGACAAAGTTACAATGCTAAAAATAGGTGCGGATGATTATATTACTAAGCCATTTAATATTGAGGAGCTTCTTGCAAGAATTAATGCTTTAACAAAAAGGCCTTATGAAATCATGGAGGATGTTATGACATTAGATGATTTAACAATTGATACAAATACTCAAATGGTTACAAAACAAGGCCAAGAAGTTTATTTAACCCGCAAGGAATATATGCTACTTAATTGTTTTGCAAGAAATGAAGGCAAAATAATAACAAGAGGAAGAATCCTAGAGGAGGTTTGGGAAAGAGATTCAAATCCATTTACCAATACAGTTGAAACACATATTAGAAACTTAAGAAAAAAAATTGAAACTGGAGACAAAAGAATGATACATACAGTTAGTGGGCGTGGTTATAGAATGCTTAGATCTTAAATGATTATTGAGTAGTTATATAACAATGAAAAAACATCGCTGGGCAAACCATACGATGTCTTATAAGTGGAGTGAACTTTTGATCCCTATGATTCTGGGCTATCATATTCACCTGACTTTATTTTTTTCTTAACACCAAGATATTCCATGTATCCAATAAGCATTCCAGCAATGGCTGCGCCTTCCATTATAGAGAACATTAATAGTGATGGTAAGTTGAGCCATATCACCAGGACATAGAACAGAACATGAGGCACCAGCACGAAAACTGATACCAACTTCATTGATCTACGATCCTTGAATCCGTCTCTGAACGCTGCGTAGAATCCGGCAGTGCTGTATATAAAATTGATGAGCACTAAAATTCCAAGCCCAATACACATAAGAGTATTACTGCTAATCGATGTCATTTGTTTACGTGGTTGAATTTAGTTTGATATCAGAATCATATTACCAGCTGCCGCCAGTAGTGTTATTAGCCCTTACTAATAACTGATTATGATTATCATTTCTAAATTCAATCAAACAAATAAAGAATATCTCAAATCGAATCGAAAGAACTTTATTTCATGGCTAACAATAACCTAAATTAAGTGGTATGTCAATCAATTTTAGGGCCGATTTTGTTGGCTCCAGATAGCAATAAATGTTATTATATCTTGTACTTATTAATCAATTTATAATTTAAAATACATGAAAAGTGAATTAAAATTTATTGGAGTTATCGCATTTATAACAGTTCTGGTTGTTGGTGCAGGGCTATATATTTCAGCTCAAAACGGCGGGCAAACAGGTATTCCAAAACCAATACTTAAAATGGAGCTTCTTGTAAAAGCTGGAAACCCAGTTACTGAGAATGGTGTAACTTCCCTACTAAAAGACTCTGTCGTAAGCACTTCATCTGTGACAATAGTAGAGTTTGCTGACTATGCATGTCCAGCGTGCTCATCACTTGAACCTGAGATTGAACAATTGTTAAAAGAAAATCCTACAATAAGGTACGTATACAGAACTATACCAATTCATGCCCAGTCAAAAGATGAAGCTAAGATGGTATACGCCTCTATTGCACAAGGAAAATTCAAGGAGTTTGCAAGTGTAGTGTTTAAGAATCAGCAGGAGTGGGATAAAGTTGGAACAGACTATAAACCTTTCTTTGAGAAATACGCAAAAGATCTTGGTATTGATGTTGCAAAACTAAATGATGATGCAAAAAATCCAGCATATCTAGCAACAATTGAGTCAGATGCAAAAGATGCTAATGATTTAAGTATATATGCAACACCAACAGTTATTTTTGTAGGACCAAAGGGTTCAACTTATATTCAAGGAGCTGTTCCAAAGTCAGAGCTTCAGAAAATGGTTGATACAGTTTCAAAATAGTCATAGACACAGATTTAAGAAGAATAGCCGCAGCACCAAAGGTGCTGCGGCTATTGTTTTGTTGGAGGTCAACACGGGACCATTGAACCCCAAGAGCTGCGTCTGACAAATTTCTCTCTGCAAATCGTCAGTCCAAAGCTATCCACCGGACGAGTATAACCGAGCCACGCTGTAAACCAAAACCATGACCCATCATTATTTTTACTCACATTCCGATGAAGATTGAATACACATCTTCGTCCACGAAAACCACGAAGCACGGTACCTAGAAACTCGATATGTTCAACACCAAACTCATCGTATATAAAGCGAAGTGCCGTCTGTCCTTCTTCCACAAATAAGGCTTGTCCAAATTTGGCATCCGCCTGAACAGACGTCCTAACCAATCTTTCTTTTCTCACTTCCCCAGTTATGCGGTTTTCTCCTGGTTTCAAACCATTAAGAAAATTACATTGCTTTGAAAATTTAGAAAAATCAATCTCCATGATATTAGATGAACGTTTACTCTGCTCCTCTTTGCCCTCCAGACCATTTCCATCCTTTGGACCACGCCAGGTTTCCAATTTGAAACCTTCTTCATTACCCCTACTTGCGGTGAGTGTGAATGGTATACTTCTATCAATACGGATAATTACAGGTTTAATCTTTACCTGCATACTCGCAGGATCTTCACGCTCTAAACTTAAGTCTGAATTACTTTGTGTCATAAAACATATCTATTGGTTTGAATTTCTTTTGAAAAATCTTCCCTCATTGGTTGATTTGCCCTTATTTAATTTACCGTTTTAGATGTTATATGTCAATTTAATATTCTTAAAAAATAAGGTATAACCACAGTATTATATTGCCTACAATTAATTTGACATATCAAGTTTTGTATGTAATATTAATAATGATTTTACTTAAGGGAGTAGAATTAACGAAGGTTCAACTAGCACAAATATTCACACATAGAAAAATAACATGTCCCATTTGGATGAGGAAATTGCCAAGAAAATGGCCCGGCTTCTGGATTTAGATAAGGAGACCGTTGCCAGACTTACGGATATCATCAAAACCAAAACGGCTGTTGAAGCTCGTGGAGCCTATGATAGAGCAGCACGTGGTAGCACTGAAAAGGCTTTTGCAGAACAACATTGGGATCATATCTCGATGGAAGCAGTCAAAAGCGCAACTACCTGTAAAGACCTCGGTGCTGCAACCTCGGAAGCGAGAGATGGCAGTAAAGCCCTGTATGTTGGGTTCAAGAGACTTCACGATAGATGTCTTACGTCCAGCGATGGACTATTGGGATGCTGCTCCAAATAGCTACACGACTCAAACAACCAAAAACCGGCGGCCGTTCAATCGGCCGCCGGATTTCTTTTGGGGTCAGGCACCATGGTGCCTGACCCCAAATACAAATACTAGTTGCCAGCTAATAACCAATCTTCAAATTCTTTTATCCCCTTCAGAGTTGGGTCATACTCAGTTACATCAGGAAAGTCTAGATTCATTATTTTATCATAAACGATGCAAACCAATCTACTCAATCTATCATAATCATTATCTTCTTCATCCTTAATATGCGCCAAATCCAAATCCAGACTCACAATTCTCTCCTTAATACTCCCTTTTTCTGTTTTCTCTTTTACAGGTTCAACGAACTGTAGTATTCCCTTTGAAACTTTACAATTTTTATATCGTACTGAATTTTCCATCAATAATTTATAGAACACCAGCTGGCGCTTATAATTATTTAATTTTATTTTCTTATCTTCTTCACTTGATTGCCAACTAAATTCAGCCTTGCCAGTTTTGAAGTCAACAACTTCATATTCCCTATTTTCATTTTTAAATATTTTATCGATTTTACCTGTCAAATGCGCACTTCTATTTTGTGCATCAGTTATAACTACGCCTTCATTTTTAAAATCAACTTCAGACAAATCGTCTCCGCTAAAGTCCTCTTTTTTCTGATCATAAAATGCAGATAAAGCTTCCTCTCCTTTAGATATATAATATTCAAAATCCGTTTTAGACATCCTCTCCTTTTTCAAAGCTTCTCCAAACCATTTTAATAGTCTTTGCTTTTCTGTTGTGTTAATTTCTTCCTCACTGCCATCAATTCCTTCGTCATAATAATCATATTCTGATTGTTCCTTTTTCTTAGATACAATTAACCTCTCAATTGCTTTGTGAATTGCCGACCCATATGAACTTACCAAAGTTTTGGCTTGAGGAAATCGCAATAAATTTTGCTCCAAAAATGTTTGTGGACCGCCTCTTTTGACATCTAGGAAATTATTCAAGTGAGTAACAGAAAGCTTATAGTCCTTCAGTGGTATCTTTAATAGTTCTATTTCTTCACCAAAGAACGGTGGAGTATTATAAAGCATCCAAGAAGCTGTTAGTAGCTCATGAGTCTCAGGAACACCCTCTAGAGAGGTGTCTGTTGGGTTATACAGCGTTTCAAGTACGGCAGGTGACTTTGTATAATCAAAATCATTGGGAGGAAGCAGGAACCTAAGTAATGAAGATTCCTTACCAGTCTCTGCAATTCTATATGAAGTCAAATATAAATGTCGCTTTGCACGAGTTAATGCAACATAGAACAATCTCAGCTGATCAGTTTCATCATCTCCAGCTGGCTGAATTGGTAGGTTTATAGGGAATGATATTTTATTACTCGATCCCCTTCCGGCCCAAATACTATCCTGGCAAGACAATACAAAAACTGTATCAAACTCTAAACCTTTTGCCCCATGGGATGATAATAGATTCACAGCATTTTCACCACTCGCAAAAGGACTTTCATCATTAAGTGGTAAATTATTTTTTTGTCGAAGGTTAACAAAGTTAATCAAATCTTCAATCGTCAAATAGTGATAACTTATATCATTTGATGAATCATCGTTTAATGCGCGCTCTCCCACATAATCTCTAAGGGCTCTCACAAAAACTCGAAGACTTGAAAGAAAAGAAAGATATTCTGTTCTTGAATGCTCAAATTTTTCTTTGTTAAAATAATAATCTTTGAATGGAGATTTTATTTCTGTTTTTATTGGAGCAGCATTTATACTATTTATTTCATCAATATTATCTTCGATATCCTCATTATCCTCTTCACTTTCAGAAACCAAAACAACATGAGCTCCAATTATTATATCTAGCACTTTTTCCAATGGTTCATATAGAGAAATGTTGGCGACATCAATTAAAAAGTGTGCTATGTCTACAACTTTTTTATCTTCCCATTCTAGCATTATTTCTAGCCATTTTTTTCGGGTCTCATATGCAACCTTAGATATTTCCCAAATAGTTTTTCTACTCAATTGCCAAAATGGAAAACTTAGAATTTGTGGGAGAAAATTATCTGCTTCTATTGAATCTTTTCTAGATAGACTTGCGACAAATCTTGAAATAATAATCAATTGCATTATATGCGGCTCAAGAAAAACATTCTGTTCACGTTGATATCTTATTGGAACATTTACCGCCTTAAGAAATGGAACAATCTCTTCAAGTCGGGAGTGCTTTCTCGCAATCACAGCAATATCTTCTGGATTTGTTCCATTATCAATCAACTCTTTTATTTTCCTAGAAACGTAATGAGATTCATGTAATGCTGTGTCTAATTTTTTATGAATAATATCTCCCTTTCCTAAATCTTTATTCATCGATGTAAGGCTTTTCTCCAATTCCGGCATCTTGTCTTCAAGTCTGCCTGTTCCCTTTCTCATTAAGTGAGTGGCAATATCCAATACGTCTTGTGTTGATCTATAGTTATCTGTCATTGTAACAATTTCAACATCGGTAAATCTAATTCTAAAATTCAAGATATTAGAAAGCTCAGCGCCTTGGAATTTATATACAGCCTGATCATCATCGCCAACAACCATCACATTAGGTCTCCCTTCATTCACTGGAGCATTGAGGATTAGATTTACAAGCCTCATTTGAGCATTATTTGTGTCTTGGAACTCATCGATTAAAATATATTGATACTGCTCTTGTAATTCAAATTTAAGACGTGGATGCTTTTCTATAGCTTCGATTGCATCCAGTATCATATCGTCAAAATCAAAAAAAGCCTTACTTGTCATTCTCTTTCTATACAAATCATATACGTCAGCCAAAATATCCATCTTTTCTTCATCAAGAGTTTCTTTCAAAGTCTTTGTTTTATCGTCTCTTGTTTTTATGTTTTTTGTTTTCCAAAGTGAAATTTGAGTATTTTTTCCTTCATCTATTTCCGCATCAATAAGTGCAGCTTGAAGGGAATTTGCATAAGCAGCCAGAACAGGCAAGAATATTTCTTCCTTGGATGGAAATGGGTCTTCTTTATTTTCTAACTCTGCTTGCTTTGCTAATTTTAATACGGTTTCTTTAACTATGTTCAATGTATCCTTTCCAAGTCTTTCTTCAAGCGCTGGAACAATGATTATTTCAGCTCTACTTACTGAACGTTTATTATGTGCGATTATCTTCCTAAACTCATCTGGGGTGATTCCAGACTTTTTAAGTTGTTCAATTCTTTTCTTTGCATCTGCTAGATACGAAAATCCCTTTTCTTCATGGTAACTGTCTCTGAATAAATTACCCTGTGGAAGATTTGAGAATATTTCTTCTAGGATTCTAACTTGGGTCAATGAATCTGCGGCGGTGAATTGTGTACCCTTATAAAAATATTCTGGGTATTTTTGTATAATGTTTATACAAAAACTGTGGAACGTATGAATTGAAACTCTATAAGCTTCATTACCAATTAGTTTTGACAGACGGTCTCTCATGTTAGATGAGGCGGCATCAGTGAATGTCATACACAATATATTTGAAGGTAGAACCTGAGTTTCCTTTAGAATTTTTGCAACGCGCAAAGACAGAATCTCTGTTTTTCCAGAACCAGGGCCAGCTACCACAAGTAGAGGTCCTTCAATGGTGTCTACAGCCTTCTTTTGCTGTTTGTTTAACTTGGCGTACCTTGTCTCAAATTGATTCTGTTTTGGGGTTTGGGACCCCTTACTTCCATGAGTTTGTTTTGCATTTACCATGTATAGATTATACCAGTTATGATAAAAATTTTCTAAATTATCCTAAGGCAATTTACACAAAAATAACCATATTTTACTGCTGGCAAAATTTGACATTGATATTTAGCAGTGTTATGGTTCTATTAGTCGGTTCTTTTCAAAAATAGGTATTCAGCTGGTGCTGAGTGCTTAATTGTTAATGCCGAATAATTCTATAGAAAACAACAATGAGAACTCAATTAGCTACCGCACGTGTTTATGAACTACCTCCCACAATAGATCTTGTAAAAGGAGGTCTTCCTTTCCCTCTATTTGCCGTTTCGGCAAACGAGACTTTTGTGGGAAAGATGAATCATGAGCAGATTACAATGTATCAACTTATTGAAGGGTCGGCCTATGATTTGTCAATTACGGATGAAGAACGCGAATCATCATCGCAGAAAATCGACAAAGGACTACATCATGATGAAATTGTGTCGCTGAGGGAGAAATTCTTGTCAGCTCTTCGCTCTGCTTTTCCAAAGCTTATTGGTAAAAAAACAATAACTGTTCGCTGTGGATATGTTGTCGTTTATAATAAAAGCGAGGACGATGAATAAAAAACTTCAACAGATCCTGTGAGATGGATATGCAACGCCCCGGATGCTTTCAGCATCCGGGGCGTTTTTCAATTACTTTTCTATTTCTGAGAATTAATTTTCACCATAATTTGGACTTGAATAACAAGTCTTAACACCAACCGGTATTTCTATTGCTTTATCACCCAACCCAACGCATTTAAGTGTGTGTGTACCGACTGATATAGATACTTGTCCATCAAGCTTTATATTGTTATCAACTACAGGTAATGATGTTACAGGAACAGAAACCTGGCCAGATTTATTTATCAGACTACATGACTTAACATTTTGTGCATCCAAATACAACGGGCATTTTCCTCCAACGGGGACAATGTTAGATCTAAATTTGAATGTAACTATCGATATAGCTGGTATAACCTTTAGGTCAGAACCTAAGTTTGTGAACTCTGAGGAACAAGTACCAACGATTGTTTTTGTAGGTATCCAGCTATTTCCAACACAAGAATAATTAGTTTGAGTTCCTTCTGTACATGTATCCTTTGGTCTAGAATCTGTACAACCAACTTTTACACTACATGAGGCCTGAGCAATTACTTCAGGATAAGCACTGTCAACAGCACTTACACTGACTGATGTATGAATACCTGATGTATCATAACCATATGTTGTAAGAAGAGGACTGTTATTGCCGGACAGAAGAGTTCCATCCTTATACCACTTATATGAAACCGTACTTGAGGCATTGTATGGTGTTGCCTCATACGTTACATCTGTACTTACCGCAACAGCATCAGCCTTACACGAAAGAGCTAATGAACCACCAGTAGTCACTACAGGAGCGGGTGTACAGTTGAATTCACCTCCTACCAAAGCACTCCAAAATCCAGTCTTAGTATCTCTTGTGTGAATCCACCACATATAAGTATGATCAGGTACTACTGCAGAAGAATAAGAACTACCTGTATAACTGTCAATCCAATTGTGGTTTGAAGCAGAAAAATCTGCACCCATAGTAACTGTAGGGTGAATAGTTTTATCAACTATTCGAATATAGACAGTATCGTAGCCACTCGGATTAACCCAAGCTAAATTAGCTGCTCTTCCATCTGTTGAACATGAGACTCCAGCTCCAGATGGAGACGGAGGAGCAGCTTGAAACGCAGCACCAACTCCATTTGCACAACCAACATACGATCCATCTTCACTAAGTGAATATGATGCACCTATACTTGCGTGATATGACAGCACTAAAGCGTTAAGATTGGCAAATGCAGTAGCATAATCATAATCAACATTGCCATTTACATAATTTCTCATTAATTCACAGGTAGCTACAGCCAGAGGAGACCCGTCATATCCACCAGGATTAGTATAGTAAATAAAACCACCATTATTTACTACTCCAGTTTTACACAGGCCAGCAACATTTGCTGAAGCATTTACTTTTTTGAAATTAAAATAACCAATAATTTTTTCTAATAATGAGACAGGTTTTATTTGTGTGTTTGAGACTTTGAATCCAGATTTTATTTTATTCTTAAACTGACTAACTAGATCAGTAAATGGTTTATAGTTTGAGAGATTTTTTAATCTACCATAAGGACCTGTATCTGATAAAACAATAAAAATCCCGATATCTGATCCAGGGTCCTTACTATTGGCAATAATTTCTTTTAGTTTTGATGCGGCCTCTTCTTTTTTATTATTTTCAGCATAAGTATATGCCTCATTCATATCAGCCCTAGAAATAACAATAGGTCTATCGTTATTCATTAAACCAATATCAACAAGAGCTGCTGCTTTCTGAGCTTCATAATTCTTTATAGCTAGATCTACATCGCCTTGTTTTCCATATATGTTTGCAATTAAGCCCATTGCATATGAAAGGTTGGGGTACATAGAAAGAGACTTATTCAACATCTCAAGGGCTTTTACATAATCACCTTTCAACATATAGGCATTACCCATTGCAACATAAGCTTGTGGATATGTTGGATCTGTAGAAATTGAACTTGAGGCATATGCGAATGCATTATCTATAGCCTTAGTTGAGGTTGAGCTTAAAGCAAGGAAACTTAAATCATAATAAGCCTCAGATCTAATTCTTGTATTATCAGCAAAAGAAGTGACTAAAAGAAATTGTTTTTTAGCTTCTTCAACCTTACTCTGCCTTGAATAAAGTCTACCTAGATTCATTTTAACATCTAGATTAGTTGTATCTAAACTGTCTGCCCTTAGATAGTCAATCTCAGCAGATTTTAGATCTCCAGATAAATCATAAGCATGACCTCTATGGACATAAGCACTACTACTATTTGAATCCAAAGATATAGCACTAGAATACGCATCTATTGCCCCAGGAAAATTACTCATGATTTCTGTTGCATAACCAAGAGCGATGTAAGCCTTAACACTAGTTGGGTCAAGCTTCAGTGCTTCCTTTGCATAATCTAAAGCTTTTTGGCCATACTCTTTTTCCTTGAATTCTGTACTTCCTTTTTGTGCCCATGATAAGGAAAGTGCAATTAGTGTTGCAATATTATTTGGGTCAGACCTTAGGGTATTAGTTGAAACCTCAATAGCTTTATTTAAATCACCCTTATTAAAAGAATCAACTACCTCAGTTGGTACAACTGAGGTAGTTGGAGCTCTTAATGTATATCTTTGATAAGCAAACAGTCCTCCTATAAGAACTATTGCAATCAAAATTATGCCGAACATCAATTTTTTATTATTCATATGGAAAAGTAATCTTTTAATTAGTGTACTTTATAAACTTAACTGTCTAATTATACACCTAAATGCACACAAACTTACATCAAAATACTTCTTAATGTGGATAAGCTATTATACTTGGGTTAAAAATTAGGGTCAGCATTCAATCGTATTTTCATTCTATAAAGAACAAAAATTCATTGCTATTATCCATTAATGTGCAGTATAATTAAAAGTATTAATAGATTAAACGGATCAGATCTTCTGACCTAAGTTAGGCTCTTTATGTATTTATATGAAAAAAATATCTTTAACCTTAGTATTATTAGCCGCGATGCTGTTTTCAGGTACAGCACACGCACAAACTTTTGTTCCCAATAAATTAGTTTTTTCTTTAACAGCGCTATCTAGTGTTTTGCAAAAAAACATACCAGTACTAGAAAGTGGAGATATTGTAGACCTAAAGGCAACATTAGACATCTCAGACCTTCCTCAAGACAAGACAATGGTCGAATATGGTGTATTTAAACAAATTACAAATGGAAATACAACCGAGTATGAACCAATAGAAGTTCTTCAAACGGATAAAGTATACGTAAAATCTGGTGAAAAAACCTTGAAGGTTAACGTTCCTAAGGTTTTTGAAGCAAACGGTACCTCAACGTATGTATTTTATGCAAGAACATATGTTACAGATGATGTAGATAAGGAAAACATGGTTATTTCTAAAAATAATTTTTTTATTCACGGAAATAATAGCCCAATAACTAAAGTTAAGTATGTAAACCTATATCACTCTAATGGAACAAGATACTCGATAGGTTCTGGTCCTACAATTTATGATTTATCCAAAACAACATACAAAGGGGTTGCAAGTTCAACATCAATTGAAGTAACTTTTGAATCAAATATAGATACAGTAGTAACTCCAAACATTAATTTTTCAAAATTAAGATCAGACGTTAAAATCCCAGATTTAAAGCCCGAAGATATTAAAATTAGAAAAGGAGAGACTACAGTAACAATTCCTCTACCTACATTCGATTACGCACCTGGAGTATATTTAGGTAATCTAAAATTAGACAATTCTAATATCCCTACAATTAGTTTCAAATATATAGTCGGGGGTGACATGGTAACATTTGGAGAACCGGTATATGTTTTAGGCAGTGAAAATCAAGTACTCAATTTTGAGATATATGGTACACCCATAGATCTAAATCTTGATGAAAAATTAAATAATCTCTCTACATCTACTATTGTAGACCAAACATCTAACTCGGGAATGATTTATGGTACCACTTTTATGTTATTAGATAAGAACAATAAATCTTTATATACCGTGAGTAAAGATATAGATTTTTCTACTTCTACTTATTCATTGGTTATTCCAAAAGATATTAAAAATATCACAGGAGTTTCTATAAAAACTATGAACAAGAACGGAGTAGTGCTTTTTGAAGGAACAAAACAATTGAATATTCCTGAAAATAAATCAAACACATTAATGCTAGTATCGTTGGGTCTCTTGTTTATATTAGCCATATCTTCTGTATTTCTCTTCAAGCACAAATACATAAAACTACTAGCTGCTATTATTGCTCTTGCAATTCTATTTTTAGGAATAAATATAGCAACAGCTTCTGTTGTATGGCCTGTTGGTGTATGGCCTGTTGATGCCAAATATAAAGTATATGAGGCACTTAATAGCGATGAAGGATCATACAGAAGTGGGACGATTGGATACCTAGGTAGTCTGGTGAGATTTAACACCAACGTACCAACTGAGCAATATAGTCCTGATGAGGATTTGGTTTTTACATATCAAGCTTCCTATACATACTGTACCAATGACCCTAACAACGGACGAATACAAATAGGTCTGACTACAAAATCAGAAAACTATATGAAGAACGTTCAAACCTGGGTTCCAAATAATGGTCCATTTTCCCATGGTAAGTGGGTTACAACACAGGTAGTCGCACAAAAAGATATCATGAGTGTACCCGGAACAGTTTATAATTACGGACTTTCATATGCAGGTAGTAATACAAAATCTGCCTCATACGAAGGTCACAGAATGACTTTTACCTCAAAATGGATAACAACAAACATAGGTAAACCTACTGTAGGATCTAATCTTCTTATCTTCTACAGTGTTGTTGGTGGAGGTAAGGGTGGTTATACTACATATAAAATACCTTTGAATATTAAACAAATCTTAGTACCTAACGCTACCAGCACTATTCCTACAGATATAGATATTCCAAAAGTTACAATAAGTGTTGATGACATTAATTCAACGGGCGCTACTGTAAAATGGACTTATACAGCCCCAAAACCTCAAGCAAACTATCAGGTTCAAGTTTCAGATACCGAGGATTTTTCTGGTAAAACAATAAATAACGTCGGATCAAATGATGGTATAACTAGAAAAAATGATTCTGGTGCACAAAAAATATTCAGCTTGCTTAAAAGAGCTGTTGCAGCAGCGGATATTAGCAGTATTCGTGATTCAATAATAGACGGTCTATTACCTAGTACAAAATACTGGGCAAAAGTAAGAGCAGGTAATGGAACAGAATGGAGTGAATGGGCAAGTGTACCGTTTACTACCGCCTCTTCAACAAGTGGTGCGGTAAATGGTTGTGATACTAACATAATTAGTGACGGAGTTGGTTTGTATTCTACATCAACAAATCTTTGTAAGACAGGACATGCATTAGTTGACAAGTCATTTAATCTGAATTCTAACAGTGCACAAACATGGTCATGGAAATGTACGCAAAACTCTACACCATCTAATGCAAGTAATTGTTCAGCTAGATGCCAAAGCAATCTTTATGATTCATCTACTAATAAGTGTCTTACATCTGGAAGCAATGGTGACATGTGCTCAAACATAGAAGGTATACAGTTAGCTAATGACTCCATATACAAAACTACAAATTGTATTCTTCCAACATTAACTGCAACAGTTAAATTAAACAGTCCCTTTGCTGATGAAAATACATCAAAATGTTCTTTAAGTTGGTCAGCCACATCCAACGTAGACACAAAACTTGAAAACACAACATGTAAACTGGATGGAAAAAATGTTAATCCAATACAGATCAATCAACAAGTTCTAGTCGGACGACATACTCTTGTCTGGCAGACAAACATTTCAGATGGTGCAGCATCGACTATCTCTTCCCTCCCTGTTACAAAGAGTTTTAATTGCCAAAGGGTGCCAATACAATCAGAGAATTAATTTCTTTATACAACTAAGAGATACAACAAAAACAAAACCCCTATCCAGATAAGATTAGGGGTTTTGTTTTATAGGACTTATCCTTTTGAGACCATCTAATACAGGTAAATCTAGTAGTTCTTCAATCTATTAACCTTATCATGCTGTCTTATCTTCTCATGCGCTTTAGCCTCAATTTGCCTAATGCGCTCACGAGTTACTCCAAACATCTTACCAACCTCCTCAAGTGTATGTTGAATTCCATCAGCAAGCCCGTGACGCAACATTAAAATCTCTCTTTCCTTCTCAGAAAGATCTGCCAATATCTCCTTGACCTGGTCAGCAAGAATTCTTCTTGATGATTCTTGATCTGGTGAAAGAATCTTATCATCAGGAATAAAGTCTCCAAATGTTGACTTATCATCATCATCACCAACTGATGCATCCAATGAAACCGTTGTTTGATCTATTTTTTCAATTGTATAAATCTTCTCAACATCTATTCCCATTTCAATTGCAATTTCCTCAGGTAATGGATCACGTCCCAAGTCTTGAGTAAGTCTTCTTAGGACTTGCTTATACTTTGCGATAGTCTCAACCATGTGAACTGGAACTCTAATTGTTCTTGATTGATCAGCTAGAGCACGAGTAATTGACTGTCTAATCCACCATGTTGCATAAGTTGAAAACTTAAAACCCTTTGACCAATCAAACTTATCTACAGCTTTAAACAAACCAATATTTCCCTCTTGAATCAAGTCAAGTAATGTTAAATCAGGACTTCTGTTTGCATATTTTTTTGCAATAGAAACTACAAGTCTCAAGTTTGCCTTAGCAAGCAACCCTTCCGCTTCCTTATCGCCATTTTGAATTCTTTTAGCAAGATCCTTTTCTTCTGATCCGGTAATCAAAGGATATTGTCCAATTTCCTTAAGGTACATTTGAATTGAGTCGTAATTTGAATCAGTTTTAGTAACTGTATACTTCTTAAGAAGAGCCTCTTCTTGATTACTTACGTCAAGCATTCCCCCACCTTCAAGAACATCGATTCCTGCTGTTTGAAGTCTCTCATACAGAACATCAAGAAAGCTAATGTCTTCTTCAATATTTGGAAATTCTTTCAAAATCTCATCGTATGTAACAAATCCTCTATCTCGTCCTCTACCAAGTAAAACTGTTGCCTTCTCCTCCCAAGTAGAAGTCTTCCCTTTTGCGCTGGTTTTTGTTGAGTGAAACGCAGATTTGTCTGTCTTTTTCAAAACTTTAACAACAACTTTTTTCACTTTTTCTTTTTTATCAACAACTACTTTTACTGCAGGTACTTTTTTTACAGCTTTTATTTCCACCTTTTTGATTGGCTTCTTTTCCACAACTTTTATTTTTTTATCTGAAGCCTTAGGTGTTATTTTATTCAATTTTTTATTTATATTTATTTTATTTTTATCTAAATTTTTATCTACAGATTTTTTTTCGATCTTGATATTTTTTTTCTCGGTTTTTACGTTCTTTGCATTCTTATTTAAAATAGGTTTTGTAATCTTCGTAGATAATGAAACCTTACTTTTTGAAACAATTTTTGTTTTAGTAGTGCTTTTTGGAGCGCTTTTTTGTACCGGCTTATTTAGTTTTTTATTTTGTTTGTCTTTTGTCATAGCTCCTTTTGTTTAAAGAAATCATATTACAATACCTTGAATGTTACACTAGTTTCATTGTGAAATAAAGTGTTTTTTACCCATATAATTTCTTTTTCTTTTGCACCTCTGCAAGCTTTAAAGATATCTCTTGGCATTCCTTCAAAATTTTCATCGCTTCATCCTTTTTCTGTAATCTCTCCATTTTATTAAGATTATTCATCAAAATAGAAAGTGTCTGTTTTGCTGTTCTCTCTTCAATCTCCAGCAACAACTCTTCTATGTCATGATCTAATTTAGAGCTTCCCGCAAATAAAACTTCCGCCTCAAATGAAAGTCCCGTTGGAGAAGAAGATATTCTTTCATCAAAATATTTCTTACTCACAGAGTCCAAAAAACTCTCTGCCCTACTCAACACTTGTTCTGCTTTATCTAGATTAGCAGAATCTCTTAGCCAAAGAATTAAGCCTATCAATCTGTCTAATGTCTTTTTATCACTATCACTCAGGTCATCAAAACCCTTTATAGAAGAATGATCCATACTATTGGCCTCCAAATTTTCTCTATCTCCATTTCCTTTGATTCCACCGTCACCTACATTATCACTTACGTTACCATCAGACCTAGATGTAGGGTTGTTTTGCAACTTATTTCTTGCAATTAATCTTTCCACCTCCGCTCTCAAATCAGCCTCCTGAATATCTGTTCTCAAACTAATTCTATTAATAAAATGCGCTCTATCGATTGAGCTCTCGATTGCAAGTACATAGGGTAGCACTTCAATCTCAACCGCTTTCCATAGATCTCTTCCTTTTAATCCTTCGCCCTCTAGGATGTCAAGATAAAAATCAATTATGTGTTTTGCATTCTTCAAACATGTCTTAAACTTTTCCTTATCTTTTAGTATTAACGATGCTGGATCTTCCCCCTTAGGAAGCCCTGCTATTTTAACATCCATTCCAAGTGATAATGCAAGATCCCATGCCTTAAGACTTGCCTTAAGCCCAGCCTTGTCTGCATCATAGACAATCATTGTATTGTCTGTAAGTCTTTTTATTTTCTCTAAATGAAGTTTTGTAAGAGAAGTTCCTGATGTCGCAACTGTATTATTGAATCCCGCCTGATGTGCTAAAAGCATATCAAACTGACCTTCAACTAAAATTGCATAACCAAACTTTCTGATACCTTCCTTTGCTTTATGATATCCATAAAGTATTTCCGATTTATTAAACAGTGGACCGTCTGGGCTATTTAAATATTTTGGTGCTTCTTTGACTGCATCTTTTGCTACAGTATTCGAATCATCATTTACTGCGTTTGTTGATTGAGCAATCTCCGGTTTAGCAAATTCTATAAATCTTCCAGAGTATCCGACAACACGCCCAGATGAGTCAGCTAAAGGAAACATTATTCTCTCCCTGAATCTGTCGTATACACTTGTTCCTGTCTGCTTAATTAGTCCAACTTTTTCTGATTCAACAGCAGAAATATTATTTGTTTTTAAATGATCTTCCAGATTTCTCCACTCATTTAATGCAAGACCAATTCTCCATGCTTTTATAGTCTCATCTGTTAGTCCTCTTTCATACAAATAATCTAATGCAAATTTTGATTTTGGATTTCCATGTAATTGATTTTCATAAAACACAGTTGATGTTTCAAGAATATTTCTAAGTTTGTCTAAATCAGATTCTTTGCTTCTGTCGTGCTGAAATTGCATTAATTCAACACCAGCTTTATCAGCCAATATTTTAAGAGCGCCAAGAAAATCTATTCTTTCAAATTCTTCAACAAAGGTAAAAATATCACCCTTTACTCCGCAACCAAAACAATAGTAATTATTTCTAGCTGGGGAGATAAAAAACGATGGGGTTTTCTCATTATGAAAAGGACAGCGCGCCTTGTAGTTTGCGCCTGTCTTTTCAATTTTTATGTAAGCTCCAATAACCTCTGCTATTGTAAGCCTTTCTTTTATTGTTTGAGCGGCTGATGACATTTAATTTATTTATTATATGTGTGACCTCACGCCCCGCAGAAGAAAATCACTTCTACTCCACTTACATAATGCGAAGGGTCTGCATCCTGATGCCCCGACCCTACCCACGCACCAACCCATCTTACTATGTGTTCACGATTAAAGTTTACGATCAGAATCGTCTATATCTCAATATTAGTTACCCTCTTCTGCAATGACCTCCTCCTTTAGCTTCTCAATCATCTTCCACTTTTCACTACCAATGAATCCAGAACCAGCAGGAATTAATCTACCGATGATTACGTTTTCCATTATACCGTATAGAGGATCCTTTTGTGCCTTAAGTGAAGCATTGATAAGCATTCTGTTTGTGTGTTGAAAAGAAGCAGCTGACAAGAAACTTCTTCTTGTAAGTGAAGCCTCTGTAATACCAAGAACAATTGAATCTCCCTTTGCCTCAATGAATTCAGCTCCCTTAACAAGATCCTTGACTCTGTTATTCTCTTGATCCAATTCAAATTGTTCAACAATATCACCAATTGCAAATTGAGTATCTCCCGCAACCTTAATCTTTATACGTGAGAACATTTGACGAACAATAATTTCAATGTGCTTTCTTGAAACATTTTCTCCTTGTAATTCATAAATCTTCTTAACTTCAGCAATGATATATTCTTGAGTACGAGCTTGTCCTGCGTATGCAAACAACTCTTCAACGCTGGCGTGACCATCTGTTACAATATCTCCCTTTGATACATGTTGTCCAATTTTAATTAGAGGAACACGGGCATAGTGACATGTGTATTCAATTTCACTTCCTTTCTTACTCTTTGTAGGAACATCAGGAAGAAGCTTTATTATTTTTTCTTTTCCAACTTCTCTAATGTCTGTAATCATACCATCGTGTGATATAACAACAGCTGCATTTTTTGGATTTCTCTTTTCAAATACTTCTTCAACACGAGGAAGTCCGGCTGTAATATCTCCTCCGACAACAGCAACTCCTCCTGAGTGGAATGTACGCATAGTTAGCTGTGTACCTGGCTCTCCAATAGCTTGTGCTGCAATTGTTCCTACAGCTTCACCTGTTTCTACTAATGCATTTTTACCAAGGTCAGATCCATAACACATTCTACAAATACCTCCTGGAGTTTTACATACAAGTGGTGATCTAACAAAAACTTCAGTTACACCTAGCTTATCAAGTTTCTTAGCATCCTCTTTTGTAATCAGGTGATTTCTCTTGTGTATAACTTCACCTTCTGCATTTAGAATATCTTTTGCAAGAACACGTCCTGATGAAATCTTTAACATTGAAAGGTCAATACCTGATGAACCAATTTTGTTAACAATAATACCTTCCTTTGTTCCACAATCCTCTTCTGTAATCATCACACTTTGTGCAACAACGAATAGCTTTCTAGTTAAGTAACCAGACTTTGCGGTGTTAAGTGCGGTATCAGTCATACCCTTTCTGGCTCCGTGAGATGAAATGAAATATTCAATAGGTGTAAATCCTTCTTTGAAAGATGAAATAATTGGAAGCTCCAATGTCTCTCCTTGAGCGTTTGCAATAAGTCCTTTCATACCAACCATCTGTGTAAGGTTACCAACAGAACCTCTAGCTCCTGAAATAACCATGTCATATACAGGACTTGTACTATCTAGATTGTCAGAAACAAGTTTTTCAATTTGTGACTTTGTATCTTGCCAAATTGAAACGTTCTTTCTGTGCTTCTCTTCCTTTGAAAGAAGACCTTCATTGTATTGTTCAAGAACCTCAAGAGATTTATCTTCTGCAATTTTAACAAGTTCAGCCTTTCCTTCTGGAATTTTAACATCGTCCAATGACCAAGTAACTCCTGACTTTGTAAGATATTTGAAACCAAAATCTTTAAGTGCATCAATAAATGGTGCGACTCTACTAATACCTTCTACGGTAATAATGTCATCAATAATTGAGTTCAAAATTGATTTAGTAATTTCCTTATTTACGAATGGCTGACTAGCTGGCAAAACGTTGTTGAACAAAATTCTTCCAATACTTGTTTCAAACATTTTTCCTCTATTCTCTCCATACTTTTCTTCATCTGGCGCAATAACATTAATTTTTGCTCTATATGAAAGTGCGTTAAAACTAAGTGCTTGAATAGCATCGTCAAAAGATGAAAAATACTTTCCTTCCCCCATATCTCCAGCGATATATCTAGACATCCAGAAAGATCCAAGAACAATATCCAACAACTTTGCGGTAACAGTTGGGTCTCCAGAACCAGGCTTTAGAATGTTTTTATCAGCAGCCATAATTTCTTTAGCTTCTTTTTGAGCTTCTTCAGAAAGTGGGACGTGAATGGCCATTGTGTCACCATCAAAGTCAGCGTTAAAAGGTGAACAAACTAGGGGGTGAATTTGAATAGCATTTCCTTCAATTAGAACTGGCTTGAATGCCATAATTGAAAGTCTGTGAAGAGTAGGTGCACGGTTTAGAAGCACATACTTTTCCTTAATAACTTCTTCAAGAATTGCCCAAACTTCAGGAATACCATCATCAATTAATCTTGATGCTCCTCTGATGTTGAAAGCAGCTTCCTTTCTAATAAGTTCTGAAACAACGAATGGTCTAAACAACTCAAGCGCCATGTGCTTTGGAACTCCACATTGATCAAGCTTAAGATTTGGACCTACGACAATTACAGAACGTCCGGAATAGTCAACACGCTTTCCAAGAAGGTTTTGACGGAACAATCCTCTTTTACCTTTTAGGTTATCAGCAAGAGATTTAAGTGGTCTTCTTTGCGCTGCATTTAGTCCTGCAAAAGATGCATTACCATGTCTGATTGTATTATCAATCAAAGCGTCAACTGCTTCCTGTAAAATACGCTTTTCATTTCTTAGAATAACGTCAGGGGCATTAATTTCCTTAAGTTTCTTTAAACGATTATTTCTGTTGATCACACGTCTGTACAAGTCATTAACATCTGATGTTGCATGACGTCCTCCTTCAAGCGCAACCATAGGGCGAAGTGCTGCAGGAATAACAGGAAGCGCATTGATAAACATCCACTCAGGTCTAATCTTTGAACGAACCATTGATTTAATAAGAGCAAGTCTCTTAATCATTTTCTCACGGTCTGCTGCACTAACTTTAGTAAAATCAATTTCTAATTGTGCCAAAAGTTTTGACAAATCAAGATTTTTGAAAATATTAAAAACAGCTTCAGCTCCGATTCCAGCTTCAAAAGCAACACCAAATCTCAATGAGAATTTGTGGTATTGATTTTCATCCAAAACTCTACCAACTTGAATACTTTCAATATCGCGCTTTGCTGACATCAAAAGATCTGTTAGTGCCTCTTTTGTTTTTTCATCAGTAACAGTTTTTACCTTATTCTTGAATTCACCATCTAATTCTTTTAGAAGTCTAGTTTTTTCTTCATCGTTAACATGCGTAATTAGGTAACCAGCAAAATATATAACTTTTTCAACATCACCTTGACTCATTCCAAGAACTTGAGCGACACGAGAAGGCATAGTTCTCAAATACCAGATATGAGAAACAGGAACACAAAGTTCAATATGTCCCATTCTCTCACGTCTAACAATTGACTTAGTTAATTCAACTCCACATTTTTCACAAACAATACCCTTGTATCTAATACCCTTGTACTTTCCACAATAACACTCAAAGTCTCTTTCAGGTCCAAAGATTTTCTCATCAAATAGACCATTTTTCTCACTTCTTTGAGTACGATAGTTCATTGTCTCTGGCTTTGTAACCTCGCCATATGACCAATCTCTAATCTTATCAGGTGATGCAATCTTAAGAATGATAGATGAGAAGTCATCTATTCCCTTTTCTTTAAATGTTGCGTTTAACGGATTTTTTATGTTCATAATTGGTGTTGAATTAATTGTTTTCTTCTGTTACTTCATCTCCTGCGACCATGTTTATATCCATTCCTTCATCGCCAGTTTCTTTACTTAGCTCAACATCAACACATAATCCTCTCAAGTTAGAAAGAAGCACGTTAAATGAAGCTGGAGTATTTGGATCCAATAGTTTGTGTCCTTTAACAATAGAATCAAAAGCTTGAGTTCTACCGGCAATATCGTCAGACTTAATTGTTAGCATTTCTCTAAGTGCGTGGGCTGCGCCGTATCCAGCTAGTGCCCATACTTCCATCTCTCCAAATCTCTGTCCTCCACCTTGAGCCTTTCCTCCTAGAGGCTGTTGAGTAATCAAAGAGTAAGGACCGATGGAACGCATGTGAATCTTATCTTCAACCATGTGGTGAAGTTTCAAAATATACATGTAACCAACAGCAATGTCTTGAGCAAATTTTTCTCCAGTTCTACCGTCAAACAATTTCATCTTTCCAGTTTCATTGTATCCGGCCTTTACAAGCTCAGCTTTAACTTCTTCAGGTGTAGCTCCCACGAATGGTGGAACAACAGCTTGATAACCCATTTTATTTGCAGCAAGTCCAAGGTGAAGTTCTAGAATCTGTCCAAGGTTCATACGTGATGGAACTCCAAGTGGTGTTAGAATAACATCAACAGGTGTACCATCAGCCATGAATGGCATATCTTCAATTGGAAGAACGCGCGAGATAACTCCCTTGTTTCCGTGACGTCCAGCAAGCTTATCTCCAACTGAAACACTTCTTAGAAGCGCGACTTCAATGTGAATTCTCTTGATGATTCCTGACTCCAGTTTATCCCCTCTTTCTCTTGAGAAGATTTTAACACTAACAACACGTCCACGCTTTCCGTTTTCTAGTCTCTTTGATGTATCTTTAACATCTCTTGATTTCTCACCAAAAATAGATCTAAGAAGACGCTCTTCAGGAGTAAGTTGAGTTTCACTCTTTGGAGTAATTTTACCAACAATAATGTCTCCTGGGCGAACTTCAGCTCCTACTCTAACAATACCATCAACGTCTAGATTCTTAAGTCTGTTCTCTCCAACGTTTGGAATATCATGAGTAGTAACTTCAGGCCCAAGCTTTGTATCACGAACATTAATAACAAACTCTTCCATGTGAACAGTTGTGAATTTTGATTCCTTTACTAATCTTTCTGAAAGAATAATAGCATCTTCAAAGTTTGATCCTGACCATGTCATGAAGGCAACAAGACAGTTTTGTCCAAGTGCCATTTGACCATTTACAGATGTAGAAGTATCAGCAAGAACATCACCTCTCTTAACTTTTTGACCAATGCTTACTGTAGGACGTTGGTGGAAAACAGTAAATTGGTTTGTTCTACTGAAGTTAACAAGTTTGTACTCATGATCTTTCTTTCCTCTAAGTACAACTTTCTTTGCGTCAACTCCAATAATAAGACCATCTTCTGCTGCCATAACAACACGACCAGTATCATACGCCGCCTTTTCTTCAACTCCAGTTGCAACTAGAGGCGCTTCAGGAACGATACAAGGAGTTGCTTGTTTCTGCATGTTTGAACCCATGAGTGCACGGTTGGCATCATCGTGGTTTAAAAATGGAATCATAGAAGTTGAAATAGAAAATGCTTGGTCTGTTGCAACGTCAATATAATCAATTTCATCTCTACTAATGATTACAGGTTCACCATTTAATCTAACTTCCAACATTTCTTTTGTAATCAATCCATCCTTATCATAATCAGTTGCGGCGTGAGCAATTTTAGAATTCTCTTCCTCAAGCGCATTAAGATAAACAATTTCTTTTGTAACCTTTCCTTTAGCAACCTTTGCATAAGGAGTTTCAATCATTCCAAAATGGTTGATTCTTGCATACATAGCAAGTTGAAGAACAAGACCAATGTTTTGACCTTCAGGTGTGTGAATAGGACAGATTCTACCGTAGTGAGAAGCATGAACATCACGAACTTCAACTCCAGCTCTCTCTCTTGTTAGTCCGCCGGGACCAAGGGCAGAAATTCTACGCAAGTGCTCAATTTCAGCAAGAATATTTTCTTGTGACATGAATTGTGACAATTGGTTTGTAGTGTAGAATTCCTTGATACGAGCTTGAAGTGGACGAGGTGAAATGAATTGAATAGGAAGGTTTGCATCTGTATCAATTGTAGACATTCTGTTTTGAATGTTTCTCTTGATTTGAGTCATACCAATTCTAATCTTTGCTTGAAGCATTTCTCCAACGTATCTAACACGACGTGAACCTAGGTGGTCAACATCATCTTGAACAGCATTTGGATTATGACTTAGTTCAATAATTTTATTTATTGTAACAGCTAGGTCATCAAGACTAAGTGTCATAACAGCAAGAGCCTTTTCATCCATAGGCTTTGCAAATCTTTGATTGAATCTGAAACGTCCAACCTTTGATAGATCGTATCTTTCTCCTGACTTTAACAAACTATTTACATAGTCACGAGCGTTGTCAGCTGTTGCAAGTTCACCATCACGCATTTTTCTATGAATTTCAATATATGCTTCATCTTTTGTCTTTGCATGATCCTTTGCAAGAGTTGATTCAATAAAAGGAGCAGCAAGCTCATTACCCTTAAACAATGCCTTTATTTCTGAATCTGTTTCAGCACCAAATACTCTAAGCAGTGACGTAACAGGAAACTTTCGCTTTCTGTCCATTCTTACATATATAGTGTGGTCTGCATCAGTATCGATTTCAATCCAAGCACCACGTGCAGGGATGATCTTTGCTCCAAAATATGTCTTACTTTTTAATTCTTGTGAAGTAAAAAATACACCGTATGAACGGGCAAGTTGTGGAACTATAAGTCTCTCAATACCATTTATAATAAAAGTTCCGTGATCTGTCATCAACGGAAAATCAGCAACAAAGATTTCTTGTTCCTTTGTTGTGTTAACAATCTTATTCTTAAGACGAACCATGACTTTAAGAGGTGCCTCAAAGTTTAGTTTATTTTCCTTAGCAAAAAATTCATCATGCTTTGGTTTTTCTAATTGAAAATCGTAGAAGTCTAATTCAAATTTCTTTCCTGAATAATCTTCAATTGAAGAAAACTCACTAAATACTTCTGAAATTCCTCTGTCTAGTAACCATTTAAAAGATTCTAATTGGGCTTCAACTAAGTTTGGAAGCGGCGTTAGCGGCTCCTTGAAACGTGAAAAATACTTTTTTGGGCGAATCATAAAAACGTCTTGTTTTGATTATACGGAAATTGGTAATAGTGGCACGGATTTAACCCATAGGTAAACCACGAGCACCGAAATCTGGTGATTTCGGTGCGATTTTTACGTATAAAAATCGTTTACGCATAAAAATCGCCGAGCCTAGTCAAGTCCGCGAAAGAGCCGGAATAACTCAATCGTCTTTACGCAGAAGCCTATAATAGCCGATTTATCCACAGGTGTCAATTATTTGGTGTTGACAACTCCGTCTGAACCTATACCCCCCTTCCTATCCATTCTCCACCCCTCAATTTCCTTATGATTACCTCCTACAAGTACAGCTGGTACTGTATATTTTTTGCCATTAAATTCTATTATTTCAGGCCTAGTATAAACATCTTTTGAGGCATCCCTAGACTCTTCCCTACTGTTGAATTTACCCAAAACTCCCTCAATTTGCCTTGAGATAGAGTCAATCATGATCATAGCTGGAAGTTCTCCTCCAGTTGTCACAAATGGGCCAACTGAGTAGTCTTTCATCTTAAAAATCTTTTTTACACGAGCGTCAATACCCTCATATCTACCACAAATAAAGATAATATCTGAGAATTTTTGAGCCATTTTTGTGGCAGAATCATTGGTAAACTGCTCACCTGATGGAGAAAGAAAAACAATTAATTCCTTAGTAAAATCCTTTTTCTTCATTGCAAACTTAAGTGCCTTCTCTACCGCCTTTGCAATAGGTATGGCTTTTATAATCATTCCAGGTCCTCCTCCGTAAGCTTTGTCATCAACCTGAATGTATGGTTTTTCCTTATCTTTTTGAGCCTTAGTTGGCTTAACGAAATCTCTTGGGTTGTAATAGTGGAATGAAATTAATTTATTCTTAACAGCGCGCGCCAAAATAGACTCATTTAAATATGAGGTTGTGGACTCTGGGAATAGTGAAATTATGTGATATCTCATGAATATTATTATAATGACACACAAGCACAAATTAGTCTACTTATTCGTAATGGTTCAATAGCTTGGACGGAAATAATATACAATACATAATCATGTATACAACAAACCCCCATATGCCCAAAGTACGCAAAGATGCTGTGCATAT
>Ga0194053_10000141_pt1 | contig 55192 bp, 34 predicted proteins | sample SepL228m_MetaG_FD_161684 | JGI IMG/M metagenome (GOLD analysis project Ga0194053, IMG submission 161684) | Anoxic zone freshwater microbial communities from boreal shield lake in IISD Experimental Lakes Area, Ontario, Canada - Sep2016-L227-8m | ecosystem: Environmental > Aquatic > Freshwater >...
TGACAGTATTGTGCATTATATCTATACCGGGACAGGTACTTCCGCTGCAATTGCCGGAGATGCCACCCAATGGAACCCGAGCCAGGATCTGAGCCTGATACAAGGTACGAATTTCCGGTACCTGACAAAGGTTTATGAAGCTGACGCGAGGCTCGACTACAAGCTGGTCACAGGGGGCAGTAACTGGATGCTGGACCCCAGGAACCCGAATACCTGCATGGGTGGATTCGGACCTAATTCAGAATTACGCATGGGCGTGAACACCAGGCCGGTCGAAACCATTTTTGATCCGAACATTCCGCACGGGATAATAGAGGATACTGTATTTCACAGTAATGTCCTGAATAATTCCAGGCAGGTAAAAGTCTACCTTCCCCCTTCCTACCCTTCGGCCGCAGAATACCCGGTGATCCTTTTCCATGACGGTCCCGAATATATAAGCCTTGCGGCCGCAAACAACGTGCTGGACTACCTGATAGCGCATAAAATGATTAACCCGGTAATTGCCGTATTTGTCCCCCCGGTTGACCGACAGCCGGAATATGCAGGGACAAAGATCGACTTGTTTACCTCGTTCATTACAACAGAGCTAATGCCTGTAATCGACAAGAAATACAGGACCAGCAAGGATCCCATGAAACGTGCGACCCTTGGAGCTTCCGACGGCGGGAACATCGCGCTTTACCTGGGGGTTAACAAACCTGAAGTCTTCGGCAGGATCGCAGCCCAGTCAAGCGATGTGATACCTGCTATAACTTCTGTGCTACAGAATGGGACCAAACTCAACCTGGACTTTTATCTCGACATTGGCACCTATGATATTGCCCAACTCATCCCCATGGTGCATGCACTTGCAAGCCTGCTTCAGTTAAAAGGCTATTCCTGTTCTTTTCGCGAGATCCACGAAGGCCATAGCTGGGGGAACTGGAAGGAGCACCTCAGGCTACCGCTGATGCAATTCTTTCCGTATACCGACGGTATCAATGAAAATATTCCGGGAAATGACATCCGCCTTGACCAGAATATGCAGGACAGTTACCATAATCAATTAATCAGTTTCAGTAAAAACACTTAATACAGCTTGTATGAAACAGTTTTCTTTCATTTTATCGCTCTTCGGCTTTGCACTTCTTTTCCAGTCCTGCGGTTCAGGAACCGATATCCTGGTTTCAAAAGAACCCCAGATGCTGAAGCTGTCAGCCCCGGTCACGGTAAACACGGCTGACTCCACGGTGATTGAACTTGGGGATTATTTTCTTTATCCGAATAAAATCGATTCATTCTTTGTCGACAAATCCCTCACGGTGAGGATAACAAAAGACTCACTTCAGATGGTACTCCGCCCGGGGGCGAGGAATATACCCATGTTAAGCGCCCTCATGGTATGGTCAAAAGGATTTTCTTATACGCTAATCCTTGAGCGCTCGCAAAAGATACATTACCGTTTCGGTTTTAATCCGGGGAACAAGAAATACAAGAAGGTACAAATCGCCGGGCAGATGAACGACTGGAATCCTTCGGCGGGATACATGTTCATGAAGGATGGCAAATGGTATACCGATCTCTTTCTTTATCCCGGCAAATACCAGTACAAGATTGTCTGCGACCGTAAATGGTCCTCTGACAGGAATAACCCCGACTCTGTATCAAACAACAATGGGGGTTATAATTCCCTGCTCACCCTCGGTACCCTAAATTCCCCGGGCCTTCCGGTCCTTTACACCCTCAAGGCGGACGGAAAAAAACTGGACCTTGGAATGAGAAACCAAGCCGACACGGTATTTGTTCTATGGGATAATCATTTCCTCGATGGCAAATTCTGGAAACAGGATAGCAGCGGCATCCATATCAGCGTCCCCAAAACCGCAGGTTCGTTCGAGCGCAGCTTCATAAGGGCCTGGGCCGTGAATAAAACCGGCATTTCAAATGAGATACTGGTGCCTCTGAAGAGTGGCAAGGTAATCACCGACGCTTCGAAGCTCACAAGGGCAGACCGGGAAGCCATGATATTATATTTCATGATGGTCGACCGTTTCCGTGACGGGAACAAGGAAAACAACGCGCCTATTAAGGATAAGGATATTGATCCCAAGGTGAATTATATGGGAGGTGACATCAGCGGTATTACAAAAGCCATTGAAGAAGGCTATTTTACAAAGCTGGGTGTAAATACCCTTTGGATATCCCCCATAACCCAGAACCCGCTTAAGGGATATAATGAATTCCCGGCCCCTCACCGGAAATTCTCAGGATACCATGGGTATTGGCCTATCACTCTGACCACTGTCGACACAAGATTCGGAACGGCCGACGAATTACATCAACTGGTCAATGACGCCCACGGCAAAGGGCTGAACGTCGTGCTCGACTTTGTTTCTCATCATGCCCACCAGGAATATCCGGTGTTCAAGGCTCATCCCGACTGGATCACGGTACTGGACCTTCCCGGAAAAAGAAAAAACATCAGGCTTTTTGACGAAAACCGTCTCACCACCTGGTTTGACATCTTCCTCCCGACTTTCGACCTTACAAAACCGGAAGTGACCGCAATGGTTTCCGATTCCGCTGCTTTCTGGATCAGGGAATACAATATAGACGGGTTCAGGCATGATGCAGCGAAACATGTCCCCGAAAATTACTGGCGCGTTTTGAATAAAAAACTTACTCAACAGGTTGTCATTCCGCAGGGCAGGCAGGTTTACCAGATCGGTGAAACCTTCGGCAGCCGTGAACTGATCAAGAGCTATATCAATCCCGGTATGCTTGACGCCCAGTTTGAGTTCAATCTATACTGGGATGCAAAGAACACCTTTGCCCAGGATAATACATCCTTCAGGGACCTGAATTATTCGCTTCAGCAGTCGTTCAGCTATTTTGGAGAGCATAACCTCATGGGGAACATCACAGGGAACCAGGACATGGTGCGTTTCATATCCATTGCCGGCGGCGCCCTCAGCAATACCGAGGATGCGGTTGAAGCAGGATGGAAACGCGACATACAGGTGAAGGACACCATAGGATATTATAAACTCGCTTCGCTCATGGCGTTCAATATGACCATCCCCGGTATCCCGGTGATTTATTATGGAGACGAATACGGGATGGCCGGTGCGGCTGATCCCGACAACAGGAGGATGATGAAATTCGACAGCCTGAATATGCATGAAAAAAACCTCCTCGCAACAACTTCAAGGCTGGCTAATTTAAGGCATGCAAGCATGCCCCTCGTTTACGGGGATTTCAGTGTAATCAAGGTCAGCGAAAAAACATACGTATACATGCGTTCTTACTTCGAAAAGGCTGTAATTGTTATTTTCAACAAGGATAAGAATTCAAAAAAGATAGAATTTGACATTCCCGAAAGGTTTGTCAAATCTGTATTTATAGCTAATTTCGGAAATAAAATCAATTTAGATAAGGGGAAAGCAAGTCTTACCCTGGCTGGTAATTCATTTGAACTCTTAAGTAATTAAACCGATCATGAAAAGAACAATAATTTTTATCGCAGCGATCCTGTTGGTCATGAGTGCCTGCAAACCAAAAACGGAACCCGTTACAAAGGCCGGGAAACTGGTTCATGCGGAATGGACCAGGAATGCCACAATTTATGAAGTCAACGTTCGGCAGTATACCCCCGAAGGAACTTTCAAAGCTTTTCAGCAGCATCTCCCGAGGCTTAAAAAGATGGGGGTTGATATTTTATGGCTGATGCCGGTAAACCCCATTGGTATAAAGAACCGGAAAGGCCGCCTGGGCAGCTATTACTCGGTTAAGGATTACCTTGCCGTTAACCCTGAATACGGCAACATGGACGACCTGAAGGAGCTGGTTAAAAAAGCGCATGAACTGGGGATGTATGTCATCATCGATTGGGTAGCCAATCATACATCCTGGGATAATGCACTTATTACACAGCATCCCGACTGGTATAAAAAAGATGCAAAGGGGAACATTATAGCTCCCGTTGCTGACTGGACCGATGCGGCAGGCCTTGACTATTCAAAGGAAGGGTTGAGGAAGTATATGACCGATGCATTGTGTTTCTGGGTCAGGGAAGCCGATATCGACGGGTTCCGTTGTGATGTGGCAGGAATGCTCCCGGTAAGTTTCTGGAACCATGCGATGCCTGAAGTCAGGAAGATTAAACCCATTTTTACCCTTGCCGAATGGGAAACCCCTGAGATGCATGATACTGCTTTTGATGCTACTTATTCCTGGGATCTTTACAAACTCGGGAATGAAATTGCCCAGGGGAAAAAGACTGCCGACAAGATTGATTCCAATTATGCGGCAGAAATGAAAAAATACCCTGCTGATGCGTACAGGATGAGGTTTACCACAAACCATGATGAAAATTCATGGAACGGAAGCGAATACGAACGCCAGGGGCCGGCTGCCATGACCTTTGCGGTTTTCAGTTTTACCTTCCCCGGCATCCCCCTGATCTATACCGGCCAGGAATCGGCAATGAGCAAGAGGCTGCGCTTTTTCGACAAGGATACGGTAAAATGGGGAACCTACCCCCTTCAGGCATTTTACACCACCCTATGCAACCTGAAGAAAACAAATAAGGCCCTTCAAAACGGAAATTCGGGATCTACATTTTCAAAGATCCGCAACGACCATGAACAGGCAGTATATTCCTTTATGCGCGAGAAGGATAACTTCAAGATCCTTGTCATCCTCAACCTTTCACCGAATCCCTGTTCTGTTAAATTCCCCGAGGGCATCCCGGGCGGCAAATGGGAACCGGTATTTACCAAGGAAAAGCTGGTTGCCGGCAAGGATAAACCCATGCAGCTGAAACCCTGGGAATACAAGGTATTTGAGGCGAGGTAAGACTTAATCACCTTTTAATCGTGGTCATATATGAAAGAACTTGCAGCAGGCAGCCTGATCGTATTGTGTCAAATCTTTTGTCTCCTGATGCCCGCTAAGCAAGCAGAAGCCCAGGAGAATGATGCATTCAGGAAAAGAGGGAGTGTTGATGAAACATTTCAGCCCCTCCCCTTTTTTGAAGTAGTTCCCCTTGGCTGGATCAAGGAGCAGATACAGGATAACCTTAAAGGGTTTACAGGCCATCTTGATTCCCTGGTTCCGGACCTGGTTTTACGCGACGAAATTTACGGGAAAGACAGGCTTAGCAAGCATACCAGGTCAAAAGATGTCGGAGCGATAACCGAAAACGGAGAATTACAGGCCCAGTTCCTGTGGTGGAACAGCGAAACCCAAAGTAACTGGCGTGACGGGTATATTCGTTCGGCTATCCTCACCATGGACCAGCCGCACATTGCAAGGGCAAAACAGTACATCCTTAAAATGCTTTCAACCCAGGACAGTGACGGTTACCTTGGTATTTACGATAAAGACCTGAGGTATAAATTCGACAATGAAAACGGTGAGTTGTGGGCAAAAACAACCTTGCTCAGGGGGATGCTGGCCTGGTATTATTTCACCAGGGACTTCACTATTCTTAAAGCCATAGAAGCATGCGTCAACAATGTCATGCTAAACTACCCTGCCTATAAGTCCCATCCTTTCCATTCGGTAAATCCCGATGCCGGTGGAGTTACCCACGGTCTTGCATTTACCGATATCCTGCAGGAACTTTGGAGGATAAACGGAAAACCCGAGTACCGTGATTACTGCCTTTTCCTGTACAAGGATTTCTCGGAGGCAGTATTGAACGAGGATGCCCAATTCACAAAACTGGCGGATACAACACTTCCATTGAAAGGGCATGGAGTTCACACTTACGAGCATCTGCGTTCCCTTGCTGCTGCTTATTACACCTCGGCAAATCCGGGATTGAAAACTGCCCTGAAAAATTTCCTTGGAAAAATCGCCATGGAGACGTCTGCTTCGGGTGGTCCTGCAGGCGACGAATGGATAGCCGGAAGAAAGGCCGATGCAACCAGCCGGGGGTATGAATACTGTTCGATGCATGAGCTTCTTAACAGTTATACCGACCTTCTTGCAAAGACCGGGGAAGCCGATTTCGGCGAAATGATCGAAAAACTGTTCTTCAATGCTGCACAGGGGTCAAGGAACCCTTTTGAAAGTTCAATCGCATATCTGAAGACCGACAATTCCTACTCCATGTGCGGTGGCCTGAACGGGGATACCACGGTAAAAACCCAGACCCGGTATAAATATTCACCTGTCCACCAGGACGTCGCCGTTTGCTGTGTCCCTAATGCAGGACGTATTGCTCCGTATTATGTTCAGAGCATGTGGATGAAGGACAGCAAGGCCCTGATCGCGACTTTGCTCGGCCCGTGTGAAGTTGAAACAAGCATCATGGGCAAACGGGTAAACATAGAGGAGCAGACTTCTTATCCCTACGATTATAAAATCACATTTGTTGTGACCACTCATGAAACGGAATTTGACCTTAAGATCAGGAGGCCTTCCTGGGCGACAAAGATCGTTGTAAGCGAGGAATACCGGGAAGACAAGGGGTATATTTTAATTCACAAGCGCTGGAAAGGGGAAGAATCAGTAAGTATACAGTTCTTTCCTGAAGCAGCAGTAAGGCAGGATATCAACGGGGAATATTTTTACACATACGGCCCACTTGTGCTGGCGCGGCCTATACAAAGCATCGGTATCCAAACCAAAACCTATCCCCTGAAAGAATTCCGTGACATGCATTACAGGCCTATAACTATGAGTGTGCCGGAATTTGCAAATGAGGGTGTAAAACAAACCAAACCTGGCAGGCTGGAGTTTAATACAGCCTTATACAACCCTGTAAGCAGAAAAAATGAGCCTGTAATCCTGATCCCGATGGGCCAGACAATTCTACGCCAGGTTACGTTTAAACCAAAATCTGAAGATAAGTGATATGAAAAGATCTATCATCGCATTAACCCTGCTTTGCCAGTTTACAGTTTTTGCCCAGGAAGGCAAAACCCCGGCTGACCAGCCACCGGCATGGTCAAAAACCGCCATCTGGTACCAGATCTTTGTTGAGAGGTTCAATAACGGGGATAAGAAAAATGATCCCAAACCGGACGATATAAACATCCCTCCGATGAAGCAGTTTGCCCCTCAGGGCTGGACTGTTACTCCATGGACACATAACTGGTTTGAGGGTGAAGACTGGGCAAAATCAACCGGCCAGCCTTTTATGGACAATCTCCAGTACAGGAGGTTCGGCGGGGACCTGCAGGGAGTCCTTGACAAACTTGATTACCTGAAAGACCTTGGTGTAAGCGCAATTTTCATCAATCCAATCAATGATGCGCCTTCCCTGCACAAGTATGATGCCCGTTCCTACCATCATGTAGATGTAAATTTCGGCCCCGACCCCGAAGGAGACAAGCGGATAATTGCCCTTGAGAACCCTGCAGACCCGGCCAGCTGGAAATGGACATCCGCCGACAAATTATTTTTAAAAGTCGTAGCGGAAGCCCATAAACGAGGGATGAAAGTAATTCTTGATTACTCATGGAACCATACCGGGGTAATGTTCTGGGCATGGCAGGACATTCTTAAAAAGCAATCTGCCTCGGTCTATAAGGGCTGGTATGATATTATTTCTTTTGATGATCCCAAAACACCTGAAAACGAATTCAAATACCGCGGCTGGGTAGGAATTGCAAGCCTGCCGGAGATCAAAAAAGTGAACATAACAACCAAACGTGAAAACGGCCATCCCTATGAAGGCGATATCAATCGCGGGGCCAAACAGCATATTTTTGCAGTAACCAAACGCTGGCTTGCTCCCGGCGGGGATAAAACGAAAGGCATAGACGGTTTCAGATTGGATGTTGCCGACCAGATAGGGCTCGTTTTCTGGCGTGACTGGAGGAAGTTTGTGCGTTCTATCCAGCCTGATGCATATCTTATAGGAGAAATATGGTGGGAGCAATGGCCCGATCGGCTGATGGACCCTGTTCCATACACCAAAGGCGACGTGTTTGATGCCGTTATGTTCTACCAGGTATACAAGCCGGCGAGGTATTTCTTTGCGAAAAACGATTACCCTATCGATGCAAAGCAGTTCCGCGACAGTATTGAGTTCCAGTGGGACAGGCTGAGGCCCGAAAACCGGTATGCGATGATGAATGTTTCATCGTCGCATGATGCACCCAGGCTTCTGACCGATTTCTATAATCCGAACAAATATAAATACCAGGCCCTTCCACGTGACAACCCCTCCTATAAAACGGGGAAACCTGATCCTGAAACTTATCAAAGGCTGAAGCTATACCTGGCATGGCTTTTTACCACTGTTGGGGCTCCCCAGATCTGGAACGGTGAGGAAATGGGGATGTGGGGTGAAGATGATCCCGATTGCCGCAAACCTTTATGGTGGAAAGAATACAAGTTTGATGCAGAATACAGGAATAACTACCAGCCGGGGGAGAAAACATTCGACCCGGTGGGGTTCAACCAGGAACAGTTTGATTTTTACAAAAAGCTTATTCGCCTGCGGAAAGCCAATTCCCTCCTGAGCAAGGGTAAATTTGATTTCCTGCTGGCCGAAGGGAGCAAACTGGTTTATAAAAGGTCGGATGGTAAAAATGAACTTATCGTCATGATCAATGCAGGGGACTCAGCCCAGGATTTTATTATTGAAGGCGGAAGAGAATACACCGATCTCCTTAGCAACAGGCACTTTCAGGGAGGCAAAGCAAGTATCGGGCCCTTCACTGCAATTATATTGCAGCCTGTAAGCAGGTAAAGTACTCACTTATAAATTTATCAGACATGAAAAAACCGGCGTTTTTCACAATCGTGCTTTTATTTACCCTGGAATCATTTTCCCAGCAGGTGAGTGTTGCTTCAGGAAGGGTCCAGCGGTTTGAGAATTTCCATTCGCAGTTTGTGGCTGCAAGGACTATAGATGTATGGCTCCCTGAGAGCTATGCAGCAGGTAAAAAATATGCGGTATTGTACATGCATGACGGGCAGATGCTTTTCGACAGTACATCAAACTGGAACCACCAGGAATGGGGCGTTGACGAGACGGTTGGTAGGCTGATTAAAAAGAAAAAGATCCGTGGCTGCATCGTGGTGGGGATCTGGAATAACGGGAAGTTCAGGCATTCAGAGTATTTCCCTCAAAAGCCTTTCGAGTCATTGACAAAAAAGCAGCAGGATACAATTTATGCTTCCACCAGGACAAAGACGGAAGCATTGTTTGCGGCCAATGTGCAGTCTGACCGTTACCTGGAATTCCTTGTAAAGGAGCTGAAGCCATTTATCGACAGCGCTTTTTCAACATACAGCGACAGGGGAAATACGTTTATTGCAGGTTCAAGCATGGGCGGACTGATCAGTCTTTATGCCATTTGCGAATATCCCGGTATATTCGGGGGAGCTGCCTGCCTTTCGACCCACTGGCCCGGGACCTTCGGCACCCAGAACAACCCGGTACCAGCTGCATTTATGAGTTACCTTAATGCACATCTCCCCGATCCTTCTTCACATAAAATTTATTTTGATTACGGTGACCAGACCCTCGACAGCATGTACAAACCATTCCAGGTCCAGGCCGATGCAATCATGAAGTCAAAGGGTTATACTTCAAAAAACTGGATGACCAGGGAATTTCCCGGGGCAAACCACTCTGAGAAGGCCTGGGCCAGGCGGTTTTATATCCCTCTTGAATTCCTGTTATCTTCAGGGGGGAAATAACCCGGCCTGTTTGCAACGAAAAAAAAAAGAGGCTGAACCGGAAAGGTTCAGCCTCTTTTTAATATTGGAAATTAATTCTAGTTTTTTTTCAGCTGATATTTGTAAACAGGCTGGCTCAGGTTAAGAGTAACTGTATAGTTCCCGGCTGCAGAAATTGTGATGTTGGCACCACCGCTCGAAAGTTTGCCGGTATTGGTTCCATCATCGCCATAGTTCAGATCCCACGCATGGTTGGCACGGAATTTCAGGCCGGCTGCAGTAAGGTTCAGCGTGGCCTTCCAGGTCTTTGCAATGGAATCATAAGCCATATCAGTATCAGTATCCCATCCACCTGGTGTAGCGTCTCCGATCACCGACCATTTGGTCAGCAGGAAAGTATGTTTCAGGTTGGGGAGGTCGACATTGAGTTTATAGTAACCATGCAAACCGGAGGCAATATTTGCGCCATTGGGATTAAGAGTGCCGTCGGCACCATCATCACCCCAGTTGGTTGTCCAGCTGTTTCCCTGGCAATATTTGAACTGGGCATCGTCGATACCCATCCAGAGATATCCTTCATATTTCCCATTGAATGCCAAAGATGCTATCGTAGTGGAGGAATCAGCGGGATTCCAGCCCTGGTAGCTTCCGGGCACGAAAAGGATAGGATAAACTATTTTCACGAAGAATGGCGTAATAGTCTGAGGAATGACAACTGAGTATAGTGGCGTAATATTTGCATTGATGATGGCAGTAACCCTGAATTCCATGTTCAACGGAGTTGGGTTCTTCGGATCATACTCCAGAGGGAGGATCTTCTGGTTAAGGTCATACGTACTTATGCTAGCTCCCAATAAGCTTTTTGTTTGCACAACCGTATTGGCATTTTTAAAATTATTGCCGGCCAGGTCCATCTCGACTGTGTAGCCTATTTCAAGCGGCTGACCAAAATCGGAGGCCGTCCAGGTAAATGGAATCAGAACCGCCGAATCGCTCTTCTTCAGAACTATCTGTGCCCCACTTGCAAGATTTAAAACTGAGGCATTCGGCGTAGCGCTAAGTGTGGCTTTGGTCTCATCCTTTTTACACGAAAGGACACTTATAAGACCAAGAACCAGTATTAATATTGTTATTTTTTTCATAATATCTGTGTTTTAACTTATTAATATCCGGGATTTTGCTTCAGGTTTGGATTTGCAGACACATCGGATGAAGGAATCGGGAAGATATTATACATGGCGCTTGTTGGCGCACCATTTTTCACCCCGCCTTTCCAAGGCCATACATAACTGCCTGAAGTGAATTGCCCAAATCGCACCAGATCGGTTCTGCGTTGGCACTCCCACAGCAATTCCCGTCCTCTTTCGTTAAGTATAAAGGGCAGAGTGAGTTGAGCAGATGTTATATTTCCAGCCTGATCTCCATATGCTCTTTCACGTATTGCATTGACATAACCAAGAGCTCCATCAGAACTGCCACCTCCACCACCTCTGAGAACAGCTTCGGCATACATCAGATAAACATCAGCCAACCTGAACATTGGGAAGTCAGTATCAGGGAATTGAGGACTTGAACCGGCCACCCCTGCCTGGGTCAGGTTTTTGAACTTGGTTACAGCATATCCGTCAGTGAATACCCCAACATCATTGATCTCAAGATTTTGTCCGTCACTCCAGAACATTGCCCTGTGGTCATAACTATGCATGCTAAGAATGTATGTATAGTCGGGAATTCCAAGTTTCATGGTAATGAGATAGGTACCTGCTTCAGGAATCGCAATGTTATCGCCACCCTCTTCCAGGGTACCATTGGCACCATTGTCTCCGTAATTGATATCCCATCCGCCATTGGCACGGAATTTCAGTCCGCCCTTAACCAGGTCTACAGTAATGGTCCATGTGTTTGAGGCTGCATCATAGGCCATTGGTGTATCGTTAGACCATCCACCCGGAGTTGCATCGCCAATCACTGCCCATGTGGTTTTAACCACAGAATAAGTAAGGGCAGCAGTGTCAATATTGACTTTGTAATACCCAGCGTCAGCTACATTAATATTATCGCCATTGGGTACAAGTGTTCCGTTTGTGCCTCCGAAATTGTGGTCCCAGCTTGGTGTGGTACAGAATTTAAATTGCTGGTTTGTATTTGCCATATAAAGGTAGCCTTCGTATTTACTGTCACTTGCTTTGGATGCAATTACCGTCGAAGTGTTGGTAGGATCCCATCCCTGATAACTACCTGGGCAATAAACAAGCGGATAAGCCTTGGTATTCTTGGGAGGTGTAGCTGAATGGTAAAGGCCATTTTTCAGGTCAGGATAAAAGAGCTGGACAATAGGTTTGGTAGTACGAGTACCACCCCAACCGCTAACTCCCATCCCATAATCTGCCGGTACCATGCTACCACCAATTCCACCAAGAACTAAGAATGTAGTTCCTCCCCATGTTTGTGTTTTAAACCCGTCATATTCAATGGGAAAAATGATTTCGTTGCTGGTGTTATTATCGGCCAGGAATAGGTTTTTATACTTGGGTTCAAGAGTGTAACCTGCTCCAATAACTTTTGTGCAATAAGTTATACATTCAGTGTATTTGGGAGTACCGATGTATACTTCGGCATTCAGATAAAGTTTGGCGGCGAGAGTCCACAAAGCGCCTTTATCAGCACGTCCATACTCATTGGCACGTGCATCAATCAATAAAGGTTCAATCGCTACAATTTCCTTCTCAATATACGTAAAGAGATCTGCACGGCTAATCTGAGTTGGAAAGAATTTTCCCGGTTCGTCATTCTCAGTGACAAAAGGAACACTGCCAAACAAGTCAATGGCATGCCAATAGCTTAAAGCCCTTAGAAAACGGGCTTCTGCACGGTATAACTGACAATTGATCTTATCCTGTCCGCTGATTCCACGTGAATCCAGTTTACTGTCCTGTGATTCCCTGATGAATTCATTGCAGAGACTGATCTGGTAAAAGATCCTGTAATACATGGCTGCTACATAGACATCGCCAGACCCCCAGTTCTGCTTATGCAGATCCCTGATTGTGAAGTCATTCCATGACACAACTGCTTCATCAGTAGTAAGTTCCTGGTGATAGTAGTAAGCACGAAGATATTCTCCGAACCCTTCATCAATCCCACTGATATCGGGAGTTCCTGCAGGGCCCTGCTGACCTGATACTGAAAGGCCTGCATAGCATTTTGCCAAAACCTGTTTGTACCCGGCAGCTGTTGCATAGGCATTTTCCGGGGTTATCAGCTTTGGATTAATAGGTGTGGTATTCAAATCCTTCACGCAGGAGGCGAAGAACAGCGTCAGCGCTGTTACAATGAATGTTATTTTTAATATTCGTTTCATCTTTCTATTTTTTAATGTTATAACTTAAGACTAACACCTATAACATACACCCTTGATCTTGGATACATATTGTTATCAATACCTAAGGTTGATCCAAGGTTCACTTCAGGATCAAGGCCCTTGTACTTGGTAATTGTGAAAACATTGTTCACTGTAAAGGAAATACCAAGATTAAGAGTATTCTTTACAAGGTTACCAAAGTTATAGGCCAGTGAAAGGTAGTCAAGCTTAAAGAAGGAAGCATTCTGTACATAATAATCGGAGAGATACTGATTATTTGTAAAGCCTGTGTTAGTGACGGAAGTGGTAACATTACCAAGCCACGGACCGTTGGCGCGGAATATATTGGCATACACTGCCCTGTTGGCTTCGACGTTGTTATACATGTAATTTCCGATATTGGCATGACCGCTGGCTGCGAGGCTCCACTTTTTATAAGTAAGCCTTGTATTTACACCAAATGTAAAGGTAGGATTCGGACTCTTATAGCAGTACAGGTCGGCAGGTGTAATTTTGCCATCGCCATTCCTGTCAACATATAAGCCTTCAACCGGGTTGTCATTTTTATCATATACCTGCTGGTATACATAAAATGAATTGATAGGATATCCAACCTTGTAGATCTGAACCGTATTACCAACGCCCCCGGCAATCCCGCCAACCATAACACCGGGATAGTTAGGATCGTCAGAAATATTCAGTTTGGTGATTTTATTCTTGTATGTTGTGGCATTGAAGCCGATGTCCCAATTCCAGTCCTTGGTTACAATGGGCTTAACATCGAGAGTGAATTCAAAGCCTGTATTGTTCATGCTTCCAACGTTTGTCCAAACATAGTTGGAAAGGTTGGTTCCGGCAGGTACAGGGATGAAGTTCAACATATCCTTGGTGTTCTTATAGAAATAATCAACCGATGCAGTTATCCGGTCCTTCAGGAAACCAAGATCAATTCCGGCGTTCCAGGTAGAGGTGGTTTCCCATTTGATATTGGGGTCGTATGCATCGGGCCGTAAAGTCCGGTACCAGACATTCCCGAACTGGTACATTGAGAACCTGTCGCTTTGGGTATAAATCGGAAGGTAAGGATACCAGTTGTTCGAGATGTCCTGCTGACCAGTCTGTCCCCAGCCCAATCTCAGTTTTAACTGTGAAACAACTTTTGAATCCCTGAGGAACTTCTCATCATTGATTTTCCATCCAAGAGCAACTGAAGGGAATAACCCCCAACGTTTGCTTTTTGAAAACCTTGATGAACCGTCATCACGAAGAGTTGCAGTAAGCAGGTACCTGTTTTTAAAGGTATAATTGAAACGTCCGTAGAAAGAAACAAGGTAATACTCCTGTTTTACTATAATGGTATCGGCGTGAGCACTGTCGTGAGGCACATTGCCATTGTAGTTATTATTATTCACCCAGAAATGCTGCCAGGAATAACCGGCCATTACATCGAATTTACTGCTGATGCTCTTAACATCCTTCATATAACTGAGATAAAAATCGAGCAGGCTGTTCTTTTTGGTCTGATCATACGTGTTGGAAACTCCGTGGTTTACATATTGCCAAGTGGCATACGTGGGGACATACTTTGCTCCCTTGCTCCAGGAATAATCCATACCAAGGTTCAGGTTGACCCTTAGATCGGGGAAAAAATGAAGTTTATAATCGAACTGTGCATTCCCAAGGAACCTGCTAACTGTAGATTTGTCATCAGTGAGTTTAAGGCGTGCAACAGGGTTTGTAGTTGCCGTGGTAACAGGATCAGAATTTGGTTGCAGCCATGCCCAAAAGCCGCCGTATGCATTTGGTATGGTCTGTGCCTTGTTACCGTATGCATAAACTTCCTGGGTCGGGTCAAATGCCACAGCATCGCCTATTGCAGACTGGTCGGCAAACTTGTTCTTTTCATTCATGTATTTGGCATTGATGTTTACTTTCAGATAATTCTTAAAGAAAGTAGGATTCAATGTTGCTCCCAGGGTCGTCCTTCTCATATTATCGGTAAGAAGCGTACCATCCTGGTATGAGTATCCTATGGAAACGCGGTACGGCATCGTGCTGACCGCCCCGGTAAATGCCAGGTTATGGTCGGTTCCGATGGCCGTCTTGTAAATTTGTTTCTGCCAGTCGGTGTTGGATTTACCAAGAAGGGTATCCACACCAGGAGTGTTCGGGTACCTCTGTAAAACCAGGGCGCGGAAATCATCGCCATTATACACACCGATAGTTTTCGGGACAGTTGAGATAGAAATATTACCTGAATATTCAAGGCCGAATTTCTTTGCACCGGTTGCTCCTTTTTTGGTTGTTATGATGATAACACCATTGGATGCACGTGAACCGTAAATTGCGGTTGCAGAAGCATCTTTCAGAACGGTATATGTTTCGATATCATCAGGGTTCAGCATGCCAAGAGTACTGCGGGCACCCGAAGTGGAGGCATTGTCAATGGCGACACCGTCAACAACAAGCAAAGGATCGTTGTTAGCATTGATTGAAGAACCACCACGTATACGGATGATAGCATCACCACCAGGTGCACCACCGGTTGTAGTAACCTGCACACCGGCTATTTTCCCAACGATCAACTGTTGGGGAGATTGAATAGCTCCCTGGTTAAAATCCTTGCTGCTGAGTGCAGCAACAGATCCTGTAGCATCAGACTTTTTTACTGTACCGTAACCGATAACGACAACCTCATTAAGACTCTTCGTCCCTACCGACATCGATATATCGAGGGTCCGTGGTTCCGTAACTGTAATTTCCTGTGCCATGTAACCGACATAGGAAAAAACAAGCACTGCATCCTTCTTGACTTTGATGGAGTATTTTCCGTCAATATCTGTAACAGTACCTGTTGTCGTATTTTTAACAGCGATAGTTACCCCAGGGAGTAAACTTCCATCTGTCGCATCTGTTACTTTACCCGAAACCGTAATCTCCTGGGCATAAGCAATAGATGCTGACGCTAAGGCGAAGAAAAGAATCAGGTAACGCAACCAAAGTACACGTTTCTTCATAGAGTTAATTTTAAAATGTTAGTTTTCCGTTAATTGAATTTTTCGTATTATCGTTATATATACTCATTTATATATACTGATTTTGCAGTGCAGAATTAATAAAAAAATGCTTACGATCTGCAAAATTTTATGCGTTTTTTTTCAGAAAACGGCTAACGTATTGATAATGATGCAATAAAAATCCGAAGGGTTCCTGTTTAATATTTAACAAATTCCGCCCGGGGGAATATGTATATCTGCTTTTATTACCTTTGTGAAATAATAAACCCTGCCACATGAAAAGTCTTTTAAGTTCCTTTATAACGCTCCTCCTGGTCATTCTTGTTTTCAGGCCGGCCTCTGGCCAGGTTATTGTAACAGTACCTGTATACCCTACCGATCTCGATTCCTGTACCGTTATTTTTGATGCGTCGAAAGGCAATGCGGGGCTTTATAACGTGTCGCCTCCCATCTATGCCCATACGGGGGTTATAACCAACCTGAGCACTTCCCCATCCGATTGGAAGTATGTCATTGCCGCCTGGGGTGAGAATATTCCCAAGGCAAAGATGACGTCATTGGGGAATAACCTTTACAGCATCAAATTGCTGCCAGGCATCAGGGCATTTTATGGTGTCCCTGCAGGGGAATCTATTTTAAAACTGGCTTTTGTGTTCAGGAACTCCGATGGTTCAAAAACAGGTAAGGAAGCAAACGGCGGTGATATCTTCGCCAACGTATACCCTACAATTACAAGTGTAAAGATCAACCTTCCCCAGAATAAAAACCTCTTCCTGTCGTCAGGGGACCCTATCCCGGTCGATGCAACCAGCCCCCTTGCAAATACAATGAAACTGTTCCTTAACGGTACGCTCATTAAAACCATTTCCGGCCATGAGATCACCGACACCGTGATGGCCGATAATTTCGGGCACAACTGGACCAAATACTGGGTTAAAGTACTTGCCGTAAACGATACTGCCGCTGCGGCAGATTCATTCTGTTATACAGTTATTCCTTCTCCATCGGTAGCACCTTTGCCCGCAGGCATTAAAGCGGGCATCAATTACCAGGATTCGACCCGTGCCGTTCTTTGCCTTTATGCACCCGGGAAAAACTCATGTTTTGCTATCGGGGATTTTACAAACTGGGAGCAGGATTCAAGCCATTATATGTTCAAAACACCCGACGGGAACAATTTCTGGATACAGCTCAGCAACCTTGTCCCCCGCAGGGAATACATCTTTCAATACCTGGTCGACGGGACCATTAAAATCGGCGATCCTTTTGCTGATAAGGTCAGTGACCCGAATGATCTGTATATCGATGAGGCGACCTATCCCGGCCTTATCCCATATCCCACAGGAAAAACCACAGGGGTCGCCACGGTATTGCAGACAGCCCAAACCCCCTACCCCTGGGCCTCATCGGCTTTTACCGCCCCGGCCGTTACCGACCTGGTGATCTATGAATTGCTTATCAGGGATTTTACTGCGGCTCACACTTATCTTTCCCTTATAGATACGCTTAATTACCTTAAAAATCTTGGGATCAACGCTATCGAGCTGATGCCGGTCATGGAATTTGAAGGCAATATCAGCTGGGGGTACAATCCCAATTATTCCTTTGCCGTTGACAAATATTACGGATCGAAAAACACCCTCAAACAATTTGTGGAAGCAGCTCATTCGAAGGGGATGGCCGTGATCCTCGACATCGTTTGCAACCATCATTTCGGTTCCTCGCCCCTGGTGCAGCTGTATTGGGATTCCCAGAACCAGAGGCCTGCCGCAAACAGCCCCTGGTTCAACCCGGTTCCGAAACATCCCTATAATGTTGGCCTGGATTTCAACCATGACCTCCCGGCAACCCGGTCATATATGCTTCGGCTCGTAAAATACTGGCTTCAGGAATACCATGCCGACGGGTTCCGTTTCGACCTGTCCAAAGGGTTCACCCAGGTAAATTCATATCCTGATAATGTGACCCTCTGGGGCCAGTATGACCAGAACCGTATAAACATCCTGAATACATATGCCGATACCGTTTGGTCGGTTAATCCCGCCGCATATATGGTCCTTGAACATTTCGCCGACAACAGCGAGGAGAAGGTGCTTGCCAACGCAGGCATGATGCCCTGGGGAAACGGCAATAACAGTTATAATAACGCCTCCGGCGGATGGGTCAGCGGAAGTTCTTCCGACTTAAACTGGGGCTCATATAAAAACCGGAGCTGGAACCAGCCTGACCTGGTATGGTATATGGAAAGCCATGATGAAGAGCGCCAGATGTATAAAGATTACAGTGCCGGCAACAGCAGCAAACCCCCTTACAACCCAAAAGATACTGCAACTGCCCTTCAGAGAGGCGCCCTTTGCGCTACCTTCTTCCTGAGCATCCCTGGGCCCAAAATGATCTGGCAGTTCGGCGAACTGGGTTATGATTACTCCATTAACTATCCTTCCGGGACATCCGCTTCAAGGCTTGACCCCAAACCCGTCAGGTGGGATTATTATACCCAGTGGGGAAGAAAGTATTTATACAATGTATACCGTTCCATGATCGAATTAAAAAAGAACCTTCCCGTGTTCAGGACCAGCAACTTCACTATGGATGCATCGGCACAGGCAAAAAGGATTGTCCTTACCGATCCGTCAATGGACGCCGTTGTGCTGGGGAATTTCGACGTTATTGACAGGAATGTAATTCCGAATTTCACCAAAACAGGGATGTGGTATGAATACTTTAAAGGCGACTCCCTTTCGGTAACCGATGTTGCTGCCCCCCTTGCATTTACAGCCGGGGAATACAGGCTTTATACAACAGTAAGGCTGCCAAAGCCTGTTTTCACAGGGATAGGCACTCCCGCAAACGATTTGCAGGCAGGCTGCCACATCAGGGTATTCCCGAATCCTTCCGACGGCCCGCTGAATTTCGAACTCCTGAACGACAAACCGGTAAATGCAACCCTATCTGTTTACGACCTGAGCGGAAGGCCATGCGGAACCGTTTTCGAAGGCAGGCTCAACCAGGGAGTGCAGGTTCTCCAATGGGAACCGGCACGCAAACTGAAACCCGGCATTTACTTCTATAAACTGGTTTCAGCCGAAGGTTCCTTTGGCGGAAAAATAATAATCCTTTAAGACCTTTACACCAGCACAGAGACTAAATCAGGACTGCATGCGTTAATTTTCTATCTTTGCACCGCAATCCGCATTACCTGAAATGAAAAAGTCAATTGTATTATTCTGTACTTCCCTGATCCTGATCTGCGGCATTTCGTCCTTTCAAAAGGGCTTTGCAGCTACCGACACTGTTTTTGTCCTCTCAATTGAGGTTAATATGACCAAAGCGGTCAGAAGCGGAATTTTCAACCCGGCGCTGGATTATGTCTATGCAGTATTTGATGCGGGTATTTCAGATCAGCAACTGGTAAATTCAGGCGACAATATTTTCACCCTGCTGCTTGCCCAGGGCCTCGATTCAGGCACTGTATACCATTTCAGGTTCAGGATAAATAATTTCCTTGCAGAGACAGTTGACAGGCAGATCCCCATAGAGCAGGGTGTTAATTATTATAATTGCTGGTGGAATAACGATTACCTTAATTATACTTGGTTCCGGGTCGACATGAGCTACATGGTGCAACAGCATGCCTTCAGGCCGGATACAGATTTTGTTGACATCGCAGGGACCATGAACAATTTCCAGGGCTCCCCCCCTCTCACAAGAACAGGTTCGGGTTATGTCTATCAAACGATGTACAATATCGACCCCGGCACAGTCTCTGCCTTTAAGTTCAGGATCAACGGAGATACAAGCAAATCAGAGCTTAAAGGTCAGCTAAGCCGCTTCCTGCTGTCACCCGACAGCGTTATCCATCCGCTTTACTGGTTCAATAATTATAATCCTTCAAAAGTCCCGATGACATTCTACTGCAACATGAAATATATGAGCAGGGCCGGACATTTCAGCCGTTCCGCCGACCATGTTGACGTTGCCGGTTCTTTTAATGGGAACGGGGCATACGACATTCTTTATGACAACAACCGTGACACCATATATTCTGCGACAATACTTATCGATACCAGCTTTTATAATCGGAACCCATTAAGTTTCAAATATCGGATCAACAGCTCATGGGAGACTGCCGAACTCCGGGGCGAACCTTTCCGGAATTACATTCTTCATGATACTGCTTCCGGAAGGGACATCGACAGTTCCTGGTTCAATAACTGGGACCCCAAGAAGGAAACACGGCCATTTGCCACGAATGTTACCATACAGGGAAATTACATTTTCAAACAGGTTGTTACAGGGGTGTATTCCTATGAAAATATTAACGGAATCAAAGAAGGGGCGAGCACTTACCAATGGTACCGCAGTGCCGACTCACTGGGTATCAGCATAACCCCTATCGATACTGCAACGCAAATTACTTTTACGGTCGACACGACCTGTATCCATAAATGGCTGGTATTTGAAGTTACGCCAATTGCTGCAAGCGGGGATTCCGCAATAGGAGACCCATACCGGGTCATCACAAAATCATCGGTAGGTTATGTAGGGGTTTCAGAACAGGACAAGTTTATTTCACTCGTTTATCCAAACCCCGGCAGCGGGAATATCGTTGTTCAGGGGCTGTCGGTAATCACGAAAATAGAACTCTTCGACCTTACAGGCAGGATTGTTTTCGTCGCTGATGGGTTGAACTCGGAGCGAGCCGTGATAAGTCCTTCAATATTAATGCCCGGTATATACCTCCTTAAAGCCAGCGGCCGGAAAAATGAAAGCGGCTGGGCGCGGATTATCAGGCAGTAAAGGGATCCGGGATCCGGAAAAAACCACAATTCACGAGCCCTGGTTTACGACTGTATCATTCCTTCATTAAAAAATCAAGGGCTGCACCTTCCTCGTATTCGGCAGGTGGTTGCGAGTACCTGAATACCCTCAGGTTACGCTTACCTTTCAGTTCTATTTTGCTTCCCTCTATCCAGAAAAGACATCCTTCGCGTAAACCAACAACACAACTGTTCCTGTTCACGGCCAGGAATTCCAAAATTCTTTGTTCCCTTGTTTCCCCTGCATGCCCCTGGGGGTTTGCATCCAGGTAGTGGGGGTTGATCTGGAAAGGGACAAGATCAAGGCAATTGAATGATTCGGGTTCGGCGATAGGCATGTCGTTGGTGGTTTTCATTGTAGGGCATGCGACATTGGCCCCGGCGCTCCATCCTATATAAGGAGCCCCCTGCCTGACCTGTTCTTTAATAGTGTGCATGATACCTGTTTCATGCATGAGTTTTACCAAATGGAAGGTATTTCCTCCACCAATCACTATGCATTCGGCTTTCTTAACTGCTGTCCGGGGTTCGGATGAATGATGTACTGAAACAAGTTTTACGCCGAAGCCTGCAAATATCCCGCTCACCTTTTCTTCATATGCATTATAAGAACTCAGGACACTTTCAGTGCTGAGGTTAACACCGGCATAAGGGATGAACAGGACGGAGCGGACTGAGAATTTCCTCAGGAAATTGTCGATATACGGCCTGGGCCAGCCGAGATATTCCTCCCCGGCATTGGTTGAATTGCTTAACAGCAAAAGATTTCTGTGCATTGCGACAGGTTTAAGGAGTAAAGGTAATTGAATTTATTTAAGCCGCTTCAGGGTGCATGTTTTCCACTCCTGTATATAGATCTCCGTAAACCGGTTCATCCATGAATTTGATAAGGTATAGCGGCGAACTATGTTTTGAGGGTCGGCATCGCCGTATGAAAGTTTATCCTTTGCCGCAAGCAGGCGTGCAATTTTCTCCTGGCAGGCGACAGACTGCCCGGCGCCCGTCCCCTGAACATGTAAAAGCATCAGGTAGCGCAAAGCTTCAACAGGTTCATTAACAGCACAATAATAATCCAGTGCCTGTATTGTAATGAATGGGTTGGATTTGCCCATAACATAATCGTATACTGAAGTCAGAGGCAGGCCAAAATGATCGATACGTTTCAGGGAATAAAATTTCTCATTGGCTGCAAGAGCATGTAATCCTGTTTCATAATCCCCGGCAGCCATTGACCTGCCTACTTCATCAAGCGTATTCATGTATTCAGCAGGATCACAGTATCTGGCCAGTGAATCCTTCAAGGCGGTGACGTCTAAGTTGCAGGATGTCACGAGCCCCGCCTGGTAAATTGCGTTTTTTAGTATAAACGCTCCACGGCTGTAATTGTGAAGTGCAAAGCAGCGCCCGGCCCTGATGTTTAAGACAACCAGGCTATCTTCAACCACTTGGCAGGCCTGGTTATCCATCTTTGAACTGTATGCAGAAAGCGCTTTAAGTATATCAGGGTCATTCCCGAGGCCCTTGCTTTTCGCCGTTTCAACGGCCAGTGCGAGGAAACTGCCAGCCGAATCGGGTTTATTACCCCACACCAGTCGTTGTTCCCGGGATATCCTGTCGAGAAGCCATTGTTTGTATGATAGCCGGTACACTGAATCGGCCTCATGATCTGAGTGAACCTGATATTCAGCCGAGATTTTTCCTGCCTCTTCAAACTTCAATATTGCCCTTGAAAACTGCCTGTGTTGAAAATAGGCCGTTGCAAGTGCATTGATCTTCCTCACCCTGATGGAGGCGACAGAAGGCGCCAGGGAATCCAGAACCGCCACATGCCTGCTCCCGGGATTAAGGTCCTTTGTCATCGCGTCTGCCCTGTCGAAATAAGCCAGGGCGCTGTCGACTGAGCCCGATTTCAATTCCTTCAGGCTCTTTGCCGCGAGAGAGATAATCATACCCATAACAGCCTTTCCCTTTTGAAGCCTGATCTCGGGAGCAAGCACCTCCAGTGATTTTCCTGTATACGTTTGCTCACAGCTTGTCAGGCATTCGAAAGCCTCCGGATAATTTCCGGCTTCCAGCAGGCTGTTGCAATGGTCAAGCTGCCCGATAAAGATTGCCCGGTAAACTTTGCGGTAAACCGAATCGGAAGTGACATACAAAGGGTATACCTCCCTGTAATTCTCGGCTTGCTGCAGGTATTCCATGGCAAAACTGACATTCCCACCATCCAGGCTGCTTGAGGCAATTCCCGTATAGGCATTGTAGACCCCGTTTACAGCGTCAGACATCATATGCTCCCATCCATTATGATTCCTGAGAAAGGGGTTTGCCTCAGCCATGCTGTGTGCATTTTCCATCAGCATGACTGCATCCGAATATTTCATCTCCGTAATCAATTCTTTCGCTTTCCTGCGGTAGGCCTGCATCAGGTTTTCGGAACCCCATGACAGGAGAGTGTCGCCGCGGGAATCAGGGAACACACGGATCAGCACCGACTTTATAAAACCGGTATCATTCCCAAAAACGGATTTTGAGAAATATGTGGTAAGGTAGTCCTTATATATCCTGCCCTGAATATTGTCCATCAGGGAGCTTAGCCTGATGAACCTCATCAGCCTTCCGATAAAATAGTCGGAGATACTGTCGGGCGACGAACGCACCTTGATGACTCCTGATTTTTCAAGGGTTTCAGACAGGTTGAACATGCATGTCCTCGACATTTTGAATAAGGAAAGGTGTTTTTCCAGAAGGTGTTTAGGATCACCCCCTGTCAGGATAAGGGTACTCCCGAAATCCTGTTCCCTGATAAGCTCAATCATCCTGACAAGTTCCGAGAGCCTTATAAAATTCAGGGGTATAAGGCGGGGATCGGTCATATCCCAATGCTGGACTTCAGCATCAAGGCTGTCGATCATTGCAGAAGATGCATAATAATCATCGATCAGGTTCTTCCTGTTATAAAATTGTCTCCAGCATGATTCTGAATATGAAAAGGAAAAACCACCGGTGATCAGGGTATCAATAGCTGTATCCATAGTAAGTTCAGCTAGCCTGAATACAAGTTTGCCTGAAACGGAGGGGTATTCCCCCGTAAATTCCCGTATAGTGTAATTTCCGGTATCGAGTTTAGTGGATAATTTCAGTTTGAACCTGAGATCTCCTGGCGTGAGTACCTCTGCGATCGGGAATGAACGGTATTGCAGGTATCCCGAAAGACTGAAATCCGAGAGTGTGAGGATGGCCTGGTATGATGCCGGGGCCATAGGAAGCAGGGAAATCTGTTTTTTAAATCCTATTGTTATATTGACAAATTTAGGAGGTTTGAGAAGGTCCTTCGCAAGTTCTTCGAGAATTTCATTCCCGTAGTTTGTCTTCTGGCGGTAATAACCGGTATACGGAAGCCTCCATGAACCTTCGCCTCCCGAATATCCGAAGGGTTGCTGGGAATATGCCGGTACAGATATAATAAAGGTGGTAAACAGGGTAAAAAGTAGTTTTCGCATTCGGGTCCGGCTGATTTATTCCGTGGCAAAATTAAAAAATAGAAAATGGATAATATTTTTTTGTCAGTGATTTGACTTATTTTTAACTTTGATTTTTAACACAACAAATTTATTCGTTATGAGAGAGAAATTTTCCAGCCGCTTACTTTGGTTATTAGCCGTCACAGTGATTTTCATGTCACCTGCATGCAAATCCAAAGAGAAAGGGCCTGCCCAGGCGCCAGAATTCAAAGTGATGCAGTTAAAAGGAAGTACTGTTCCCGTTTTTCTTGATATGGTTGGCCAGGCTGAGGGTATTCCTACTGTTGACATCCGTGCCAGGGTCGAAGGCTATCTCATGAACTGGTCCTTCCAGGAAGGATCAATGGTTAATAAAGGACAGAAACTTTTTACAATCGAGAAGGACCAATACAGGAACACCCTCGATTATTCCAAAGCCGATCTTGACAGCAAGACTGCAGCCTGGGAAAAGGCGAAACTCGATGTTGCCCGTTTAAAGCCCCTTCTGGCAACCAATGCCATCAGCCAGAACGACTATGATGTAGCCGTCACAACCGAGAAGCAAACGAGGGCTGCTGTCGCAAGTTCCAAAGCCGACCTTGAGCAGGCAGCACTGAATCTTTCATATACCGATATGGATTCGCCTATAACAGGTTATATCGGAGCCGTGCAGGTCAGGCCGGGGAACCTCGTAGGACGGGGCGAAAGCACCTTGCTTGCAACGGTATCGGCCATTGATCCCATGTACGTTAATTTTCAGATGAACGAAACGGATTACCTGGCTATAATGAGATATTACAGCGCACACAAAGACAAGGTAAAACAGAATGGCCCGATCAAAGTATATTTTACACTCGCCGATAAAAGGAAATACCCCATAGCCGGGGAAATTGATTTCATGGACAGGAATGTCAATCCAGCCACCGGGACCATTGCGCTCAGAGCCAAAGTGGCAAATCCCGAGCATATTATCAAACCGGGCAATTACTGCCAGGTTCAGCTTGTCCTTGGTGAAAGGGACAGCACCGTGATAGTACCTCAGAGCGCGCTTACAATTGTCCAGGGGAAATATTTTGCCTTTGAGGTTGGGGACAGCAATAAAGTGAACCGGCTACCTGTAATGGTAGGCCGCAGCTTCGAAAATAAAATTGTAGTAAATGCAGGTCTTAAACCAGGTTCAAAGATCATGCTTGAAGGTTTCCAGAAGTTCCAGGAAGGGATGAAGATAAATCCTGTGATGGTAGCAGACACGCTGACACTTCCCGGTCCCGGATCATTGTAACTGTGTACAGTGAAAAGTGAACAGTGAACGTTGAATGGTGAATAGTGAACCGCAAATCGTAAATCGTAATTCGTAATTCCATATAATATGCTCCAGACCTTTATCACACGCCCTATATTATCCTCAGTGATCGCGATCCTGATCCTTCTCGTCGGGATACTGTCAATGTTATCACTTCCGATCTCACAGTATCCTGATGTTGTTCCTCCGACAGTAACGGTTTCTGCCTATTACCCGGGCGCCAGCGCTGAAGTTGTTCAGAAGACCACTTCAGTCCCGCTGGAAGAGCAGATCAACGGGGTTGACAATATGATCTATATGCAGTCGCAATGTGCAAACGACGGATCATGCCTTATTACAGTATATTTTGAAGTGGGCACTGATCCCGATATGGCCACGGTTAACGTGCAGAACCGTGCACAAAGGGCATTTAATGTTTTGCCCCAGGAAGTCAACCAGGGCGGGGTCATTGTCATGAAAAAAAATCCATCGATCCTTTTGCTTTATGCACTTAGTTCCCAAGACACTGCCTATGACACAAAATTCCTGTCTAACTATCTGAATATCAATATTATAAACGTAATAAAAAGGATAAAAGGAGTTGGTGACGTTTCACTTTTCGGTGGTGACGACTATGCGATGAGGGTATGGCTCAACCCTGAGCGGATGGCAGGTCTGGGTATTACAACCCAGGATGTTCAGAAAGCAATCAAAGACCAGAACCTTGAATCAGCGCCCGGTCAGATCGGGAAGAATCCGGCTGAAGCAGGCCAGCAGGTAAGTTATGTAGTCAGGGTCAGGGGAAGGTTTACCGAAGAAAGTGAATTCAACAATATAATCATCAAATCGAATCCCGACGGATCATTTGTAAAAATAAAGGATATTGGCCGGTCAGAACTTGGATTAAAGACCTATGACGCTTATTCCAGGCTCAACGGTAAGACTGCACCTGCCATTGCAGTTTACCAGGCCCCCGGATCAAACTCGATTGCGGTCAAGAAGGCCTGCGATGAAGCTATGCAGGAACTGTCAAAGGAATTCCCCAAAGGCATAACCTATCAGACCGCCCTCGACACCACCTTGTTCGTAACAGCATCCATCGACGAAGTAATCAAAACCCTGATTGAAGCTTTTATCCTGGTTTTTATTGTTGTGTTTATTTTCCTCCAGGACTGGCGTGCAACCCTGATCCCGGCCATCACGGTACCCATCTCATTGGTGGGATCACTTGCAGTGTTCTCATTTTTCCATTTATCCATAAACCTGCTTACGCTTTTTGCACTCGTTGTCGCGATCGGGATTGTAGTCGATGATGCGATCGTTGTACTGGAGGCCATCCAGGAGAAGATCGACAACCATCATATGAAGCCCCTGGATGCCGCCAGGGAAACGATGAAAGAAATTACAGGGGCGATTATCACCATAACCCTGGTCCTTTGCGCGGTATTCATCCCCACGACTTTCCTCGGGGGGACCACAGGTGTCATGTACCGCCAGTTCGCTGTCACACTGATCGCCTCAGTGCTTATATCGGCAGTTTTAGCGCTGATCCTAAGTCCTGCATTATGTGCTATCATACTAAGGCCGTCAACAAAAAAGAAGGGAATTGTCGGCAAGTTTTTTAACGGATTTAACACTGGTTTCGATAAAACCGTTGGAGGGTATGGGAAACTGGTCAATAATTTCCTTCATAAGCCCCTGAAACCCGTAATGTTCCTTGTCCTGATCTCAGTGTTAATGGTTTTCATCATGAAGGTCCTTCCATCGGGTTTTATCCCGACTGAAGACATGGGGTATTTCTTTATCAATGCATCGGCCCCAAAAGCTGCTTCTCTTGAGCAAACCGACAAGGTTATGAAGCAGGTTGAGAAAATACTTTCAGAAACAAAGGGTATTAAATATTACCTGGTCGTGCCCGGATTCAGTATTCTTGACAACTCTGTCAACACCACCAATGCCATGGCTTTTATAAGCCTTGTCCCCTGGGAGGAGAGGGAACAATCGGCCGATGAGGTCATCGCGAGTTTACAGGCAAGTATGTCAAAGATCCCCGGAGGAATTGCAATTGCATTCAATCCGCCGGCAATCCCGGGTCTGGGAAAAACAGGAGGGCTTGAATTCCAGCTTGAAGACAAGACCGGTTCCGGCACGGCAAAGCTTGCCCAGGTGACAGGGGCTTTTGTAAATGAAGCAAAGAATCACAAGGAATTCACTTCCATCTTTACCTCCATGAGGATGGACGTTCCTCAGTTCTTTATCGATCTCGATAATGAAAAAGCAAAAAAAATGGGAGTCTCGGTAAGTGATATTTACGGGGCATTGCAGGCAATGTTTGGCAGCTATTATGTAAATGATTTTAACAAGTTTGGGAAATCTTACCGTGTGATCATACAGGCTGATGCAAAATACAGGGCAAATCCGGAAGATCTTTCAAAGATTTACGTCAGGAACGACAAAGGAGGCATGGTTCCGCTCGGAACCCTTTTAAGTATCAGGCCGATACAGGGCCCTGATATTGTCAAACGATTCAACCTGTTCAGTTCATCCGATATGACCGCCAATATTTCCCCTGGATTTTCAACCGGACAGGGAATCGAGGCACTGAAGCAGGTTGCAGCCAAGACCCTTCCTTACGGTTTCGGATATGAATATTCGGGGATGACACGCGAAGAACTTATTTCAGGAGGACAAGCCCCGATGATCTTTGCCATGTGTTTTATCTTTGTGTACCTGTTGCTTTGCGCTCAGTATGAAAGCTGGCTCCTTCCCCTTCCCATCCTGCTGGCCATGCCGTTCGGGATTTTCGGGGCATTCGGGTTCCAGTGGATCCGCGGTCTGCAGAACAATATTTTTGCCCAGATCGGGCTTATCATGCTCATCGGGCTTGTGGCCAAGAATGCCATTCTTATCGTTGAGTTCGCCAAACAAAAATATGTAGGCGGGATGGACCTCTTTGAAGCCACGGTTGCAGGCGCCAAACAAAGGTTCAGGCCGATCCTGATGACTTCCTTTGCGTTTATACTCGGGGTAGTCCCCCTTGTAACTGCAGCCGGAGCCGGGGCTAACAGCCGCCATGCACTGGGCACATCTGTTTTCGGAGGGATGCTCGTAGCAACGATATGCGGGGTCCTGGTCGTGCCAACCCTGTATGTACTGTTTGAGAATCTGGAGCAAAAACTGTTCAGGAAGAAACCTGAAGAAAAAGGGTCCCTTCCCGAGTCAAAATAGTATTCAACCATGTCTAATATTACGATATGATCTCAAAAAAATATTTCATTACGGCTATTGCCGCTATCATGCTGCTCAGCATCGACAGTTGCAAAATTGGCCCGAACTATAAACGTCCCGCGACGGACCTGGGCAAACAATACAGGTTTTCCAGCCAGACCGACACCTTGTCATTCGCAGATACTTCCTGGACAAAACTGTTCAGGGATACCGTGTTGCATAATCTGATCAAAAAAGGCCTCCAGGCTAATTTCGACCTGCGGATTGCATTTTCCCGGGTCAACCAGGCGCTGTCACAATTCAAAATGGCCAGGGCGGAGTTGTACCCTTCCATCGGCGTACAGGGTGCCGCCTCGTATCAGAACGGCCAAACCCCTCCGTCAGGCACTGTGGAATATAAAGATGCCTACGGTGTAGGCAATCTGCAGTGGGAACTGGATATCTGGGGCAAACTCAGGCGGTCGAAGGAGTCGGCAAGGGCTCAGCTGCTTTCGCAGCAAGCTTACAGGCAGGCTACTCAAATCAACCTGATCTCGAGCATTGCTCAGGGATATTACTCACTCATCGAATACAAGGATGAACTTAATATTACCAGGGACAATGTGAGAATCCGTGAAGAAGCCCTGGCCCTTGTCAAAGCAAAAATGATAGCCGGTACGGCTTCAGGGCTGGTCGTAGCCCAGGCTGAAGCTGAGCTCGCCACGGTCAAGACCCAGATCCCTTCTCTTGAAAGGGCGGTCGGCATACAGGAAAATGCAGTCAAACTGCTGCTCGGGGATCTTCCCGGTGAAATAAAAACGGGGTTCCCCCTTATGGCCCAGGTTGATACATCTATTCTCCCCCGCACCGGGATCCCTTCCAACCTTATTGTAAGGCGTCCTGATCTTATTGCCGCCGAGCAGCAGCTTGTTTCAGCCAATGCCCAGATAGGCGTTGCCCGGGGTATGATGCTGCCCACTTTAAGCATCAATGCAAGTGTTGGCTTTTCCACTCTTGGCGCAGGCATTATCGGATCGGCCGTAGGCGGGCTGGTTGCACCTATTTTCGGCTGGGGGAAACTCAGGGCCAATCTCCGCAAGTCCCAGGCTTACCATGAGGAAATTCTGGCTACCTACCAGAAAGCGATCTATACCGCAATCGGCGAGGTGTCAGACGGGATGCTATCCATAAACAAAGAAAAGGAAATGGTAACGCAGCAGAGGAACCTCAGGAATGCTGCCCAAACTTCCTTTGACCTCTCAAACCAGTTATATAATGCCGGATATGCAAGTTACCTTGATGTTATCAATGCCCAGAGGTTGCTTTACCAGGCTGAGCTTCAATTGTCACAAGCCCAGCTGAATTCGCTTCAGAGCATAGTCACCTTATACCAGGCATTGGGGGGCGGCTGGAAATAATACTAAATCGACACCAATGCAAAAGATGTTTAAGGGATATAAGACTGTCTTCTTTATTCTCTGTTTGCTTTTATCATCAGCTTCCCCTCTTGCTGCCCAGGATAAACTTGACAGCCTCACCGATGATATGAAAAATGAAATGTTCAGGAGACTGAAGCATTTCACTTTCGGGTTCTATATTGATGCATATTATAACGGCACATTAAACAGCAAGCAGGACACTTCCAATATTGTTCCGTTTTCAAGCAACTGCCCGATTCAAAACCAGATCAGGCTCAATGTGGCTGCAATCGAAATTTCCTATACTGCCGAAAAAGTGAGAGGTAAACTGGCCATTCAGTTCGGCGATGCACCTAACCTCCTGGCCGCACCTGAGGCCCAATTCATAAGGAACCTCCGACAGGCGAATTTCGGGTTCCGCCTCGGTAAAAAGATCTGGCTTGATTTTGGATATTTCCTTAATCCTGTGGGAATAGAATCCTCCTGGCCGGTGCTCAATTATTTAAGCACGGTCAGCGTGGGGGGGTATTATGAGCCGGGAAGCGTTCTTGGGGTTAAACTGACCTGGAACGCCTCTGATAAATTTTGGGGAGGTATAATGGCAGGTAATCCGTACTCCCTGGCTTATGCGAAAAACACGCATATGGCAGGCCTGACGTTTATATACTACAAACCGATCCCAAGACTGACTCTTAATTACAATAACTTTTTCGGTAACCAGGCATTGGTTGACGCTGATATCGAAAACAATATTCTTTATAATAACCTGATCATCACGTACAATCCTGTTGACCAGCTTTTCCTTACAGGGCAGTTCGATTTTGCCGCTCAAACCAACAGCAGCATGAAGCCCGACACCGGGGAAACCGCTACTATGTTCTCAGGGATGGTACAGGCAAAATATACTTTCCTTAAGAAATATTCTGTCTCCGCCCGGTATGAATTTTTTAACGACTATGACGGCTTCCTTTCAGGAATCTACTATTATAACGGCCAGTGGAGGGGATTGATGACCCAGGGATTTACTGTAGGCTTCGAATATAAACCTATCAAATTCGGTTATATCCGTCTGGAATACCGGCATATGTTCGCGGCTGAAGGCAATTATATTTACCACAGCGGTGACAGCGACCAACTGCAGTCAGTGGTCTTTACAACCGGTATAAGATTCTGAATTAAGGATGCCATTAACAATCCGGCCGGTCAATCCTGACACATCGTCATTTTTACGACAAAAAAGCATGCAAACCGATTGGATTTTTGTTGGCAAGGTATTTGACATGATTCATTGAATTAATATACATCCAGTGATCGTATTATCCAGGAACGATATAGAACAAAGGTATCGCAGGGTGGCAGAAGCGGTGTTTGAACGCCGTTTTAAATCTGCGCTCGATGAATTCGCCCAATGGATCCGGTTCTCCCCACGACAGGAGTTCTTCTACCAGCTTGAAACCCTGGGCGACAATTACAGGACTTTACTCCGGTATGCATTTGAAGGATACAAGGATCCCCAGCAGGAAACGATACTAAAGAGCCTGTCGGCATCACTCATGCTGCTTGCCGATGAGTTGCAGTATAGCATGCGTGAACCCCTTTTGCCTTTTCATCATAATGAGAAGCATCTGCTTTTGGAGGAATTCGGGGAGGATCCTGAACAAATCATCGCTTCCATTGAGGAAATTTTCCTTCACCGCGAAGTAAATAAGCTTATCGATACCGGGAATGATGCTGAAGAGGTGTCGCATTCGGCCATTCCGCCCGATATACTCGACAAGTTGTTCAAACTGGTATGGCTCACCGAAAAGATAAAGGATCATCACCTGGGACTTGCCAGGAGCATCAACCGTTCGGGCAACATTGAATGGTATGAAAAATCACTGATCGTAAGCGCCCTCACCCTTAGTCTGCTGAACTATTTCGACCCCCAGAAGTTCATTCTGCTGATTGAGTTTACTGAGGCAGGAGAAAAACATGTTTGCCAGCGTGCATTGGTCGGCCTCATCCTGGGTCTGATCAAATATGACCGAAGGATTGCAAACCATCCTGAGCTTATCGAACGCTTGCACTCCATGTCACGGGATCCTGAGATCGTAAAGAATGTGGAAGTGATCTTTCTGCAGTTCCTTATGGCAAGGGAGACTGAGAAAATAACACGGGAATTTGAAGAAGAGGTGCTCCCCGACATGAAGAAAATGATGCCCAAGATTGAAGATAAGCTTCAGCTGGGCGACGCAACCGAAGAATCTGAACTGGAGGGGAAGAACCCCGGTTGGAAAGGGATGGTTGATGAAGTTCCGGGCTTATTTGAGAAGATCGAAAAATTCTCAAAAATGCAGATGGAAGGCGGGGATGTTTTCATGAGCACTTTCCAGATGTTGAAGCGCTTTGATTTTTTCAACCGGATGTGCAACTGGTTCATACCTTTTTACCGGCAGAACCCCGAATCGGGGATACTGTTTCCCGGCAATGATGATCTGAACCGCAGGCTCTACGACAGCCTTGAACATGCATTTTACATCTGCAATTCCGACAAATACTCCTTTGTCCTGAATTTCCAGGCGATCCCGGAACAGCAGAGAAACCTCATCGTTACGAACTTCGAGGCCGAACTTGCCCAGATGAAGGAGATGGCTTCTGAAGAGCAGATGCTGGACCAGTCACTAAGTGAAAATGCAATCATAATCCAGTACATCCAGGATCTTTACCGATTCTTTAAAATATATCCGGGCCGTGGAGAGTTTGAAGATATTTTCAGGAGGAAAATCTCATTTGACGGTCTTTTTTTCTACAGGACATTCTTTGAACAGGAAAGGTTTACATTGAAACTGGCTGAATTCTATTTTGAAAAAGGCCATTATTATGAGGCGATTGACCTGTATGAGTACCTGTCGGGGAAAGGATCGCCTTCAGGAGAATTCTACGAGAAAATCGCGTACAGCTATCAGAAGCTCGGCCGGTTTAAAAAAGCTGTTGAATTTTACAGGAAAGCTGAACTTTTTGATACAGACCGCCTCTGGATATTAAAGAAACTGGGTTGGTGCTATATCCGCCTTAAAGATTTTCAGAGCGCCCTTGAATATTTCAAAGAAGCCCTGGAGGTTCAGCCCAATGACCAGTCCCTGCAAACCCAGCTGGCCCAATGCTACCTGAATCTGAAAGATTACGAAAAAGCATCCCATATTTACGCACAGCTCCTCTTTTATTCACCCGGGAACCTCAAATTCCTGAGACCTGCGGCGTATTGCGATTTTGTGAGCGGGAAACTCAGCCAGGCCGAATCGGGGTACCGCGAACTGCTCATGAATACCGACAAATTATCGGCTTATGACTACATGAACGCCGGACATGTTTATTTATGCCGGGGAGAGAGGAAGCATGCCCTGGACTTATATATTAAATGCCTGGCCGGCAGGGAATTCAGCGAATCAGCATTCATGGATGCTTTTGACGAGGATGTCCCTCATCTGCTCAGGTACGGGATCCTGGCTGAGGAAATTCCTTTGATCAAGGATTATTTATCGTTTCAGACTGAAAGGACATGATGAATTGTGAAGCAAAAGCGGGCAAGCAAATGAAGCCTATGGTTGTTGCGATCAGTAAAGCGGTGAAAACCGCAATAATCGTGATGACAGTGATTCTCGGGCTATCATCCGGGCATGCCCGGGCCCAGGCTTCTTTTTATATTGCAAGTTCTGAGTTTCACTGGTCCAGAGGCGCAGTACCCCCTGTTATTCAGCCTAAGGTAAGCAGGCACCTCAGCGAAAATAATTTTCATCCTGCGGCGGACAGCAATAATGCCGACCTCATCATCAGGATTAAATGCAACTCCTATTATAATGGCGAAACCCCCTACTTTTTCTTCGGGGCCCTGGATGCCAGTCTGAAAGTTTATGCGAAAAAAACCGGGGCCCTTCTTTATTCACGTGAACTTAAACGGATTAAAGGCGGAGGAACCACTGCTCAACTTGCCGATGACAAAGTCTATGCCAATGCATCCAGAATACTATGCGACACCCTTACAGGATTACTTTATTTATATACGACAGGGAAGCCCTTTCCCCATTCCGGAAAGACTGTCGACTTCGAGCCATTATGTGATGCCGACAGGGACATCCCCGAACTCCCACCCGACAGAAAAAACACCTATGTACTGATCATTGCCAATGACGCATACAGCCCTATGCAAATGGCCCGCTGTTTCACTGATTCCGTCGATTATCATGACCGTGATGCAAGGGTGTTCAGGGAATATGCCATCCGTACAATGGGAATACCGGCCGCGAATGTTCAAATGATATTTAATGCCAAATCATTTGAAATGCGCAGGGAACTTATCAGGCTTGCTTCCTTTTCAAGGGGAGTAAACGGCAATGCTGACCTGATTTTTTATTATGCAGGATACGGCATGATTGATGAGAAAACCCTTGAGCCCTACATTTTGCCTGTGGATATTGAAAATGACGACCCAAAGTTCATCATCCGCATCAGCGACCTTTTCAAGATGCTTCAGGAAGACCCGTCAAAACGCATAAGTATCCTGCTTGAGGCTTCATTTCAGTTTGACGCACTTAAACCCAGGCCCGACAAAAGCAAATCTCCCAGGATAACCCTTCGCTATCCTAATGTTCCAGCCAATGTATTTTTTATGGCGGCAGGCAGCCCCGGGCAGAAAACCTGGTCAGACCATCAGGCCGGGCATGGGCTGTTCACAATGGCTTTAATGGAAAAGCTGAAAGAAACGAAAGCCAGGGCCAACCTGAAAGAAATATCGGATTTTATAATCCGTGACGTACGGGCAAGCTCCCTCAAATTAAAGCTGAAAGAGCAGATACCTTGCACTTTAAGCGGCTCCTCCCTTACAAAAGACCTCCTTACCCTGAAATTATAGTGTCCTTTCTGGAAATATTCAAAATAACAAGCCGGAAAATTGACCGGGTGACACAATCAATTGATCAGAATAACAGAGGGCTTGTTAAAAACTTAACATTTTCATTAAAAAAATTTGGAAAATCGGGGAACTCTTATTAATATTGTCTTGGCTCAGGGAAGGGCGAAAAATAAACCTGGTAAATAAAAACATTTTAAGTATGAAAAAGATTCTGATCCTGATGTTGTTGATCGCGGCAGTTATCGGCAGCAGTTGTAAAAAGAAATCTGATGACACAAACACACCAACGGCCAGCGCTCTTGCCTCTGTTGGGACGACCTGGACTTCCGGCAGCAACGGGAACCTGATCGTTTCACAGGTTTCGGGAAGCGATGTGGTTGTCACCGCTACCTACGGATCAAATTCTCTTGCTGTTTCCGGAAGCATGACAACAACCGGCTTTTCTGATTATTTTTATTCAAGCGGTGATAAAACAAAGCCATATACCCTGGTCAATTTTGATGATGCAGTCGGGACTCAATACAAATATAACCTCGGAAGTGTACAGGTGGTCCGTACTGTTATCTCGAAAAGCACAACCGACGATTTTTATGTTTCAGCTCTCGGGATGTATATTAAGACCATTGATGTGAAAGAGGATGTACCCTTAGGGCTTACAGTCAATGATAAAGTCACCTCTACCAAAACAATTTACTGGTCAATTAATCATAAATTCGGGGTTGTTTATGCAAGGGTTGTAAAGACTGACGGAACTATTCTCGAATTCCCGCTGACCTCAACCAATGCAGGCCATTAGCTCAAAACGGCCTGACTAAACGATTACGGGGAACCGGACAGGAATTCAAAAGCCTGCCCGGTTTTCTTTTTGGAAATCTTGCTTATTAATGCAGGATGAACAATAGCATCATTCCTGAAAACAAAAGCGAAAAACAGATGAGATCCAGGTTTTTTTTCTCTTTGACCTTGTTACTGCCGTTTCTGTTCCTTTCATGCAGCCCAGGTCATCCTCTTGACAAAAAGGAGGCTTTAAACAGCCTCAAGATCCTGAACGGCGATATGATCGTTTTTATCAAATCATTATCAGAGCGCAGGGGGTCAAAAGCATTGGTGTTCCTGATGAAACAAGCATCGGCCCCCCTGCCGTTCATAATTGATACCACCGGCAGGCCAGGTTTTGTCAGTGACTTTTCATTTTCCTCAAGAAAAGGAATATACAGATGGGATACTGTAAGCATGACATTCGTGAAGGAGAAAGACACTGCATTGATCCTTATCCGCTTTCCCATGCCCGGCCAGTCAGGAACAAAGTGCTTGTTCTTTTTATATGACTTTGAGTTCGGAAAAACAAGGACAAAGAAGGCATTCCCCGTCAAAATCCTGGCCAAACTATTTGCAGGGGATAAGGAAGTTCTGAGCATCAGTCACAAGGCAGGCATTTCTGAAGAAATGATTTCAAAAATATCTTCGGAAATAATAATTGATTCACTGAGGGGCTTGTTTGAACTAAAAAGGGAAGGGAGTTTTACAGTTAAAAGCGGACTGCTGAGCTCATCGATCAGCATTTATGATGGGTTTAATGTGGTCCTGAGGTCAAACATGGATATCGATATTGATTACCATCCCCCTTTCACATATTCTTTCCAGCACATCCGCATTCAACAAAAATTATTCACTACGGAACTCTCAGGCAGGATTGATTATGGTTCAATCAACCCTACAAGTAATGAGTACGACCAGGAATTTAATAAAAACACCCGTCTTGAACTGTTGAACCAGGAGGATCATGGGCTTATAGGGAACATTGTATTATCTCCTGCCGGGGTTGAAGGCCGTTTCGACTATTTTATCAGGTTCTCCGACAAATCGGAAAGCAGGTTGACAGACCAGGTGCCGGTTTTAAGAAAGCTCTTCAACTACCTGCAATAATCAAATTCCCTGTAGCGGCAGAACTTGATCTTACCATTCAACAAGCGGGCAGGCCTGGTATTTTCATCTTTAATGCAGCGGAATCCAAGAAGATAGGAATAATCAAGGAAATACAAAGTTGTTTTTCCATGTTTGCCGTTGACAGGTTCATTTATTTCAAGATAAACACTGACTTTGTAATTCATCCTCGATACTTGTCCACGCCAGCTTACCAGGGTCCAGATTTTCCATCCAGGCGCACCAAGTTTCGGATTTGCATTATAGATGCTCTTTTCTATCTGTATTTCCAGGTTTTTCGGCGACATGCTGCAGGAATTGGCGAGCATCTGACAATAAAGCCTGGCATATCTGCCGGCTTCGCCCTTACTGTCCTGCGTATAACCCTCCTGATCCGATAATATCAATATAAAGAGAAGTGAAACGAAAATGTTCCTGATCATGGAAGCCGCGATAATTCAGTGGTCAAAGTTATTTACTTTTTAGAATAGCCCGGGTTGGCCATACAAAAATAATTACCGAACTTTGAACTTTACCTGCCATAATGAAAGCCAAACCCCTGCTATCCTGTTCCATCGGTGTTTCGGTCATCCTCCTGGTTTCGGCATGCGGGCATAAGGAGGTTATGAATAAATCCCAGGCGGAAAAAGCCCTGAGGGTGTTTGACAGTGAACTGCTGGGGACGGCAGCAGGGATATCTCAAACCGACGGATGGGCTGTGTTCATGGGACTTTTAAGGTCAGACAGCCTGCCGTTTGAGGGTGATGGCACAATTTCAGACCGTCTTCCGCATGATTTACCTTTCGCGAACAGCTTCATTCAATCAGTTTTAAATAAATTCCCATTGAATTTCAGGCAGGACTATTTCAAAAACGGGAAGAAAATATGCTCAGTCAATTCCTATTTCAAACCAAAGCCGGATTCTTCCTTTTATATCAGGAATTTGATATTTATCAAACCCTGTTGCCTGGAAATGAGATGTTTATATACAAAGGGGCAATTGCATCATACTTACCGCCTTAATCTTGTTTTTTCCATCCGGGATACTACGGGAACCTTCCTTGACGGAAGGATCCGGGCGGATATTTTGAGACCTGATAAAGGATTCATGCAGATAACAACCATGCATGCAGAAGTTAAATTTTTCGATCTGTTCTTTTCAGGAAATGGGGATTTTTCAGGTTTGAAACCTGGGACTAACGATTCGTATCATTTTATCAGTGCTGGCAATCTCAAGGTATACGATTATGCTTCATCCCGGTATATCGGCCGTCTTGAATATGCCGGAAAGGATAATAAAAAAAAAGCGGATCTTATTTTCGTTTTTTCTGATGGCTCAATTAAACCTGCCTCAGCCTGTTTTTCCATATACAGCATGCTGGGAAGCAAGGATTGAATCGAATATGGGGAAGAGCCCGTATTTAATCAGGGGATTACTTCTTTGTAAGTTTTACCATTAAAACGGCATGGCTTCCAAGTACAGCACTGACATTATCTTTAGTATTTCCCATATCCTCGTGTTTCCATAGATCCCTCATCTGGTACGATCCATCGATTACATACTTTTTTATCGAGGTTTTCAGGTCCTGGTCGATAGTCACGGGCTGGCTCCCGCGGTTGATGAAGCAGAATGCATAGTCATTGTCTTCAAGCGGCTTGAACCATATTTCGAGATCGCCATATTGCATCCAGCGTATTGCAGAGATCCCCAGTTTATCCTGGTCAATGGCAAGGACTTCTTTGTTTGTAAGGATAGAAACAGTTTCCTTTGACATGGTTCTCAGGTCATTCCCTGCCATCAGCGGGGAAGAGAACATGGCCCACATACTGATATGCAGTTTCTCTTCTTCGGGAGTCAGCACTCCGTTCCCGACTTCAAGCATATCGGCATCATTCCAGTGGCCCGGGCCTGTATAGGTCCCGATCTCGGTAAAGAGATCGATGATCTGAACCACACCTAGCCCTCCCCAGTAATTTTTACAGTCAAAGCAGTTGATAATGTCCTCCGTTGATCTCCACAAATGCCCGACATTCTTTGCCCATTCCCAGGGTTTGGTGGTGCCCCATTCGCAAATGCTCAAAACAACAGGCCTGCCTGCTTTATAAAGAGCATCACGCATTGAGGTATAAGCAGCCTCGGAATTTTGTTTACCGTGATTGCACCAGTCATATTTCAGGTAATCCACTCCCCAGGAAGCGTAGGTACGGGCATCCTGGAACTCATATCCGCGGCTGCCCGGCCTTCCCTGGCAGGTTGCGGTGCCGGCATCGGAGTAGATGCCGAACTTCAAACCTTTCGAATGGATATAATCACCCAGGTTCTTCATCCCGGAGGGGAAGCGTTCAGGGTCGGCAAGGATAGTGCCGTTGGAATCCCTTTTCACCTGCCAGCAGTCGTCAATGACCAGGTACACATAACCTGCGTCCCGCATCCCGCTGCTGACAAGAGCATCGGCAGTTTCCCTTATTGTTTTTTCATTAATGTCACAGGCAAATTTATTCCAGCTGTTCCACCCCATGGGCGGGGTTTTGGCCAGGTCTTCAAATTTTTGGGCATGAATTGATGAAACCAACATCATCAGGCCAAAGAATAAATATTTTCTCATCCTAGTGAAATTTCTGAAAAGTGAAAATGAGTTACCGGATATTACTTCTGAAATACCATCTGCTGTTCTGACAATTCTCCGGATTGTTCAATTAATGCCGTATTAAGTTTTACTCCACAATAAATTTACGAGAGATCATACCGTCATCTGTCTGTATTCTAAGTAAATACAAGCCTGAAGCTAAAGTATTTACATTAAATGAAGTTGAACTGGAATTAACGTTCTTCAACGATCTTACTATATCTCCATTCGAATTGAGCATGGAAATCTCTAAAATTTTCATTTTCTCCGCTTCAATTTTAACTCTTTCCCGGCATGGATTCGGATAAACATGTATTGTACAAGAAATGCCGGAGTTATGAATAACAAGTGGAATGCAATTAATCTTAGATCCTATGGTGTCAAACAATGTTCCGGTAGCAACATACCAGTTTTGCCAAACTCCTCCATGACCTGTTTCCCAATCAGACAAATCAAAGGTATTAATCCCTGATGTGGTTCCTTTTACATTGTAGACCTTGAGGGCCTTTCCCCCTAAATTCCAATTAAGCTTCGTGCCTGGTAAACAAGCTTCAGGAGCCATCCGGGGTAATTCGCAATTTGGCTGAATGAAATACGCATTGTCATCATAAGCCGGGTAATGTCCGTAAACACTTGCTAATCCATTAGTATCAATACAAACAGCAGTATATTCGTCACAAGCTATCCCTTTCCCAACCACTCCGTAGTCGGTCAGGATCCGGGCTAAAAAAACAATATGCCGCCCTCTTCTGTCGGGATTATCATAATGGGTATCTGTTATAACATCACTTAAATATTTAATTTTTATGAAACCGAGGGAATCAACTGTAACTTCTCCGTTATATGGGTTTGCCAAGGCAGCAGCGGAAGTAACACTGCCATTTTTCGCGGTGTAATAAAATTTTCCCAGTATCGCCATTCCTGCACTTGTTCCCCCAACCACGATGTGCCTATTTTGAATGGCATCATTCACTAAACTGTCAACCGGGGTATTTCGCCAGTATGAAACGTAATCCCACTGATCTCCACCTGCAAACCAGATGGCCTCGGCGTTCATAATTTTATGTTTAACATACGACTGATATGATGCGGTTGGATTATTGCAAACAATTGTCTCTACTGAATTAACTGCAGGCCCCAAATTGAACATATAACTATTATATCCATTGCTGTTATCCGTTCTGAGAACAAGTACGTCACCACCATTTGCTCTTTTGAGAAACCATTTCATGGCATTATCATCTTCAGTTGCTCCACCCATCATACATATACCTCCAATTGGTATACTGTCCGAATTAACAGGATTCCCAGTAAAATAAGAAGTATAGGATTGAGCTGATGTTATGAAACTGACACCTGTAAATATCCAGAAGAATATTTTTTTCATATGTCTGATCATAATTTGGAATATTCTAATTGATTCAGTTTTTTCTGTTATCCAACTGGATCATTTGCCTTTCGGCAAAAACCAGACTCCTATCTGATTCCACTGCAAAATAAAAACAATATTCAGTTACCCACAATTTTCAGATGTCAAATACATACCTGAATCATTGTAAATTAAATTCCTGAAGATATTCCTTTTTGATTAAGTCGTTTAAACTGACATACATTGACTGTATTTCTATCTTATTTATACCCTGCTTTCTCCATTTGGCAAGCTGAGAATTGATCTCAGGCAGAGTTCGTCTTTCAATGGCTAAGGTTTTCTGCAGGATTCCATTTTCCTCCTGGTTTATCAGTTTGTTTAATAAAATGTAGCGGGAACCGTATCCGGGTTTAATTGGGAAACATTGTTGCTTCAGTTGTAAAGACCAATCGCAAAGCCGGGAATTCTTATGTGTGCCGGCAGTAAGTATTTCCGGCAACTGATCTCCACCACAAACCCATACCGGAATTGTTATAGACGCCATAGGCCAGCCAATGACCGTCCACATGGTTGTAAAATCAGGTGATTCTCCTTTTCTAACCCCCTGAATAATGACGGAAGAGGTAGTGATAAACCGGGGGATAAAATCCTCGAAAAATACAAACCGGGTATCATTGTCTGTTCGGGGAAGATTCTGGCTAAGGTCAACTTCTGTAAGAGAATGTTGTAAATTTCTGCTGACATTCCGGAGGATATATTCGACCGACAAGTCATTGGTCTGAGATCCGAGCATAAACAGTTTTTCAGCTGTCATATAACGGATGTATCCTCCCCCCAGGTCTTTTTTCCCGGCAAAAGAAAAGTTTGTATGGATCACATATCCTAACGGACTGGAAGCAGGATCATTGACATCGATCTTTTTATAACCAAAATTCCCGGTTTCGTAATATGCAGCGCCGCCTTCGGCATCAATTACCCCGAAATTTGCTTCCACGCCATATGGTTTCGTCAAAGTGTCGAGCATTTTCTCAAAGTCAGCCAGGGTGGTGCAATACATCAGGGCAAGTTTCATTAATATCCCCTCACGGTCTTTGCGTTTACACGTATCGGGTATATTCAGGTTATAGGATGCAGAATTCATAATTGCAAAACCCGCACTATTGGTTCCGATCCAAACATTTTCCGCGAGGGTGTCTGATACATCAACAACTCCGATGAATTCGAATTTCCCTTCATGGAAATATTTCAGTTTTGACTGTTCTTCATCCGAATCCCGTTGTTTCCAAAGAAGGGGCCTGCCATCCGGGCTTGCCTTCGCCGAGATAATGATGGTAGTGCATCCAAGCAGATCAATACGGGGAAATGGAAGCAGGATTAACAAAAACAGTATAATTTTGTATGGTTTCATATTTAGTTCAATTAATTTTTCTGACTGGTTTATAATTAAATCTTTACAATTGTGAGGGTATATGGGTTAATTTGCGTAAGGAAATCCGATTGGCTTCCTCCATCCAGGTTTCCCTGAATAATTTTTCCGTCAGCCGTTGAGGCTGATGCCCTGGATCCCCAGTATAATATTAGTCAAACCGCTGCCGTCGAGATTCACACTCCATAAGCCACCTCCATTGGTAACAGTATACCGGTCGTTGACAAAATATAGTTTCTGACCAGCCGGATCAATTTTCAGGTCAGTGGGTTGTTTTGAGATATTTTGGATCTGAGTTTCATTCACAACTATCGTTAAGCCGGGCAGGAGCGCGTTATTATCCTCCAGTGAAGTGACCGTACCAGTTATCGGTTTTTTCTGAGCCAGAGCGATGAGTGGAAACAGCAACAGTATAAGGAGGCTCGTGAAGATTTTTTTCATAAACAAGGCCTTTGGTTTGACATTCAGATCATTTTTTATTTTTTTCAGAATTAATAGTATTGGATGTTATCATCCATGATAAGTAATTTCTTATTAATAGTCCTGCCATCGGGAAAATTCATGAGAAACAGGTAAATACCATCAGGGAACCCGGAAATATTAATCTCTTGCTTTCCCTGGCTCGCCCCCGCGAACTCTTTTACTATATCACCCGCGGAATTAATCAGGGTTAAAGAAGAATAAGCAGCCGGTGCTTCAACAAACACTTTTCTATAAGCCGGATTTGGAAATACAAGCAACTGATCCTGCCCAAACTCGCCGATCGAGGTATTGATACAGGGTTGTTGTGAATAATTCTGGAAATAATGAAGTTCGATGTAATCCCTGATGACTATAGCCAGACTATCAACGAACTTTAGACGTAATGACAGATTAGCGCGGATATTATAGTTACACTCAGCTTGAACCCCGTCAATTGTCCCTCCCGGATATGAACTGTGATGCGCAACGTTGTACCCTCCGGTGAAATATGGATCGCCTGTTTGCGGATAAGGATCAGTCAGACTAGGGACTGCCGGAAATCCTTTGTCATTCAACAAACTTCCGAAACTATAAGGTCCTCTCAACAATTGTGAATGGGTTAAGGAATCAATATTATGTTTTACCAGGTTTCTGATGCTGCTGTAATTAATATATGTATTAGTATTCAGTATACTGTCACTCATCTGCAGTTCATTAGTATATAAGAGATATCCAAGTTCAATCCTTTCTTTCGGGTGGCTCTGTCCATGCAGGTCGATATAAAAACCATTAGCGAAAGTCCTGACTATATATGCTTCTGAACTATCAATAAATGCATGAAACTCCTGCCAGGCTACTTCTGCTAATGGATTTCCACAGGTTCCTGTTGCGTAATCATCATTTGCATCAAGTTTTCTTCTGTCCAGTTTGTTCATGATAATATGCGGGTAACATCCCGTCAAAGCATGAATTGCATCATTTAACTCATAAGCCAGTTCCTCGGTATATGCATCCCCTTGAGTTACACTTCCACTGCAGATCCTGTTGGGAATAGTGGACGGGTTAAGGTAACCCCCATGTGGTTCGGAAATGACCACCGGCATGTTGCCTGCATGATATTCAATATACCCACGGTCACCGTAATAAACCTCTCCAGGTATATAAGTTTGCCCCGAAAGCTTGAAAATAAGTATAAATACTATGAAGAAAGTGAATAAAAAATGTTTCAATTGTCGAGAGGTTAATTATTAAAATATTATATCAATCAATTGTAAACCAGGTATTATGAATTGAATCTAAATCTGATGAGATAGCCCCGTTCAGTTTTTGTCGTTATGAATGTATGGCAGTCATGATAAGCGGTCTATAAATAAACAAGGATACTATAAAGCTGATCCCATCCTTTTCATTTCGTATTCCTATAAACAATATAAACAATAAGCGGCCATGTAAACACATGGCCGCTTATTATAAAAAAACTAACTAAATAAATTAAAGCATAATCGTCGGAACATGAGTTCCCGTGTTTGTTTCATACTATCAAAAATAGGTAATTTTACAAAACCAAATAAATTATTGTGATTTTTTTAACAAATAATAACAAGCATTTCTAATGTAATTACTTATTAGTGACGATGAAATATATTCACCTGAATATTCAGGTAAAAAGGATATCCTTATTGGGGGTAGTGGCATCCTGCAATCAGTGACAATATAAAGCCGGGGGGGGGTGAATAAGATAACATTCGTTTGTCCCTTCCCTGCTCCTCCCGTTCTCCTCGTTTAAAAGAATTGCAAAGCTGTTTAAACGGAATTTTCGCTTAGTAATCCGGCAAAAAAAAGGATCTTGTATGTTACTGACATACAAGATCCTTACTTTATTTGCGGTGCCCGGAACAGGACTCGAACCTGCACATCCTGGGGACACTAGTCCCTGAAACTAGCGCGTCTACCAATTCCGCCATCCGGGCAATAAAGAACTAAAGAACAATAAAAAACGGCTGATAACAGCCGGTTATGGTGCCCAGGACAAGACTCGAACTTGCACAGCCTGAGGCCACTACCCCCTCAAAGTAGCGTGTCTACCAATTTCACCACCTGGGCAAAGAATTCTGAAAGTACAATAATCAGGGCGGTATTTTCAGATGTTTTATAAGAACAATTCGTTCAAACCGGGCGCAAAGGTATAAAAAATTTACGATTTACGAGTTTTGATTTACGATTTATTAAAAAAAGGACTGCGGATGAGGTTAATGGGCTAAGAGGGAGACGAGGTATGCAACAAGGATCCCCAGGCATACCGTGAGGAATTTCTGAAGGTTATACCTGTGATGCTCTTCTGTTTCAAAAAGGATGGAAGTAGACACATGCAGGAAGATCCCTATTACTACCGCCATGCTGTAAGTGAAGAAAAAGTCAAGGGAGGCGGTTGTGCTGGTCTCTATAACCAAACCTGCCAGAGAGCCCAGGGGGGTCATCAAAGCAAAGATACCAAGATAGATAAAGGCTTTACCTGTTTTACAGCCGTAATGCATAAACAAACCCATCAATGTAAGTGAAATTGGGATGTTATGGACCACGATTCCAAGGACCAGCGAATGCTGAACCTGCTTTGCAAAACCACTAGCCAGTGGCATCCCTTCAAGGAATGCATGGATGCACAAACCTGTTAAAAGGAGCCATGGAGCAACCTTCTCCCCTTCCCTATGCTCGTGTTTGTGGCCGTGTTCAGCCCCCTCGGTGATCAGTTCAAGAGCTAACTGTACCAGGAACCCCAGTATCACAAAAAGGCCTGCAAGCGGCGCAGGTCTCGAGAAAACCTCAGGCACAAGTATCAGAAAGCTTATCCCGATCAGGAATGCACCTGAGAAGGCAAGTAAAAGCTTAAGCAGCTTCTGGTCGTCGCGGGGGATCAGGAATACCAGGGAACCGCCGGCGATCACTGTTGCGATAAGGACGAAGTAGACTAAAATATTCATGATTCGGCAATATCTTTATGCAATGTAAATGGCGTTTAGCGCCGATCAGGGATCCCCCAGCCATCCAGCTATCCAGTCATACAGCTATCCAGCTACCCAGCTACCCAGCTATCCAGCTATCCGGTTATCCAGTTATCCAGCTACCCAGCCATCCAGCTACCCGGTTCTCCCATCATTCCACATCTATGATCCGGTACTTTGTACTCATCGGAACTCCTTTGAAATTCTCAAGGAACCTTTCCGAAATTCTTTTCAGGCAGCCGGTATTCTCAGGCAAACCCATAGTATTCAAGTCCTTATGCACCTTTTGCAGAAATTTCTCGCTCAGCACTATACGGTTCTCAAGGCATTTGGTCATCAGTCGTGCCGTGAGATCCACATCAGAGCCATAATAGTCGTTTGTTCCCTCGAAAAAACTGATATTATACACTTCCGAGCAATAATGAATGGCAACTTTGCATGGCAAAAAAGTACCGGCCACCGGATAATGCTGTATGTTGTACAAAGTGGCATAGATCTCTTCAAGGAGCATATAATAGGAGTTGATGGCAGGCTTTGATTTCAGCACATCATCGGGTATGAACAACATGATCTCATCCCCTATTCCCTTGACAATATTTTCGGGAAAATCATTCAGAAGCGAAAGAAAATTAAACGTATTGTTGAGTTTACGCCCCCAGTCGGTCAGCCCGCCCAGGTATTTCATATCAGTAGAACGGTTGATATCCATAAAAAAGCAAGTTCCCGGGCATGGAGGGACGGAAGCAAGATGGCGCACCATCTCTTCCGAATTGGGATCTTTAAAATGGATAAAATAGGCCATCAGAATACCCTCAGGGCATCTTCCTCGTTGGGATAAATTTCAAAGATGGTTGTAAATCCTGATATTTCAAAAATCTCGCGGATGTTCTCCTGCAAACTGCAAAGGACGAACTTCCCTTTGACCATTGTAATCCTTTTCAGCGCCATCAGTAGGATCCTGAGGCCCGAGCTGCTTACGTAATCCATCTGCCCGCAGTTGACCAGTATTTTTGTAACATTCTGATCGAGGAGTTCCATAAGCCGTTTTTCCAGGATGCTGTAGTTGATTGTATCCAGCCTGCCGTTAATGCCAATAATCATGCATTTCTCATTATTCTTTTCAATAAGTTCCATAACCAGAAGATTGTGTTAATAATTGCGGATTAAAAGTACAATATTTTTTCCATCCCGTCTTTCATACCGGATGTCATTCACCAACTGTTTCACGAAATGAATACCAAGCCCTCCTATCTGGCGGTCTTCAATAGGCTTGTTAACAGTATCGCTGGTGTTCTTTTCAAGGATGTTGAATTCCCTGCCATCGTCTTCCAATACAATCTGGATTGAATCCGGGGCAAGCCTGCTAAATGTCAAAATTATTTCGTGGTCCCGGCCGTCATCATAAGCATAAAAAACAATATTCGTAAAAAGCTCTTCCAGGATGAGGTTCAGCTCCATGGTAATTTTCGGGGGGATATCCCACAGTTCAGAAACCTGTTCCAGGGATGCAACCATGCGGTTCAGTTCCCCCAACTTATTGAGTAAGCGAACCTGCTTCACATCCGGGGATTTACTTTCCTGTCCCTGCATTTTCTTTGATTTCAGTACCAGCAGGGTTATGTCATCGGCCTGATCAGCTCCTTTCATAAAATCAAGCAAATCATTTTCAAGACGGTGTATCAGCTCTGCCGGACAAAGATCAGCATTCCTCCTGACAATTTCAAGCATGGGTTCATCCCCATAGAACCGGTCAGCCTTGTTTAAGGCTTCGGTCACTCCGTCGGTATATAAAAGCAATGCATCACCGGGGGAAAAGATGACCGTTCCAGAGCCATATGTTGCGTGTTCAAAAATCCCAAGGGGTATGCCATGTACATCTTTCAGCTTTTCGGTTTTCCCCCCGGGGCGGATAAGGAAAGGGGGATTATGACCTGCATTGCAATAGGTGAGGGTGTCGTTCTTAAGGTCGACGATCCCTGCAATAAAGGTCACGAACATCTGGTTTGGATTTTCCCGGCAGATTTCCTTATTGATCTCATACACACTCTGGTTCAGGGGTACATTGAGGGAGATCCTTGAACGGAACTGAGTGCGTGCACTCACCATGAAAAGGGAGGCAGGCACACCTTTGCCCGACACATCGCCGATCGCAATGAATAGGTGGTCGTCATCAAGAAAATAAAAATCATACAAATCGCCTCCGACTGCCCGGGCAGGGTCCAGAAGGGCGGCCAGGTCCCAGTCGTCCCTGGAGGGAAAATTCTTTGGAAGAAGCCCCATCTGGATATCATGGGCCACACTCAGTTCACTTTCCATTTTTTCACGGGCCGCCGTGGCTTCCTGAAGGTTCCTGATGTAATGAGCCAGCTCATCTTTCATCAGGGAGAATGCGTTGGTAAGCTGGGAAATTTCATCCTTGGAACGGTAAACAGGGAGGGCGGTCCCAAAATCCCCCTGCCCTATCCTGTGGGTCGCTTCCACAAGCCGGCTTATCGGTCTGACGAATTTCCTTGTGATCAGGATGGTGATCAGCATCATCGCAAGGAGGCTGAAAAAGAAAATGGCTATGAGCTTCCTGAAGAAATCATAGAGGCCTGCATACAATTCCCTCGTGGGGAAAGTGATTGCAAATATCCATGTGGTATGGGGTACCGGTGCCGAGTAGATCCAGCTAGGGACCTTCACATGCTGAAGGTCAGTAATTTTAACAAACATCCTTTCTCCAAGCAACATCTTGTCGATCACAGAATCATGTGCTACGTCACCTTTACGGAGAAGCAGGGTGCGTATGTCGGTATTCACGTATTGCTCGCTTATCGGCGTAATCAGCTTGCCTTTGCGCGAGAGGAGGTAGCTGTAACCGGTCTGGGAGACCCTTGCCGATGTCAGGATATGCCTGAAAGTCTGGAGCGAGATATCCATGGTAATAACACCTGCAAAAACACGCTTATGGTTCACCCAGTGATAGAAAGGCACCGAATAAGTGCACATCAGCGTATCACCGCCCCCCTTGTCATAATAAGGTTCCGACCATACTGCTTCACCCTTTATCTTCGGAATACGGTACCAGTCCTTGTTCAGATAGTCATATTCGGCGGATGAGAGGTCCCTTTCCACAATCGTATGGGCCGTTTCAAAAACATAATGGCAATACCTGTAACGATTTTTATCGAACATATAGGGTTCGAATGCAATAGCGCTTCCGAAAACAACAGTGTCGTCGAGGACAAACTCTTTTGCAAGGTCGGTGATCATGCTGTAATCAGGGTTTTCGGCTTCCAGGGCCCCCGACAGGGTATAGGGCACCTGTTCTACCGGCCTGATCACATTGCTGATGCGTGAAATGGTCAGGTCAGTAATATTTGACGCCCTCTGCAGGGCATCCTGGTCCAGGATTGCACGGGTGTATGAGAATGTATAATAAAATGCGATGCTGAAGACGACCAGGAAGGCCAGTATAAAAAAGCGGGTATACCTGATTGCAAGGCTTCCCCGGCCAAGCAGCCGCATACCGGGCTTTTCGTTGCCGGTTGACAGGTTTTCATTCTCCATATTCGGTTCAGGCTGGTTGGCCCTGTTCTTAGTTATAGCTGTAACGGACTTTGCGAAAGTAAAGTTAAAAAAGAATATATTTGTACTGATATAAATTATTATAAATGGATAATGCATTAAACCTCCTGAAACCTGAGCGCTTATGGTACTATTTTGCCGAGATCTGCAAAGTGCCGCGCCCATCGAAAAAAGAAGAAAAAATAGCCTCATGGCTTATCGATTTCGCAAAAAAACACAAGCTGGAATATATAAAGGACGAATGCGGTAACATCCTCATCCGCAAGAACGCCTCAGCGGGTTATGAAAACCGGAAAACAGTGGTTCTCCAGTCGCATATGGATATGGTTTGTGAGAAAAACTCAGGCACCGTCCACGATTTTGATAAGGATCCTATCATTCCCTGGATCGAAGGCGAATGGGTCAAGGCGGCCGGCACGACGCTTGGCGCCGACGACGGGATAGGGATTGCCGTGCAGCTGGCGATTCTCGAGGCTGATGATATTGCCCACGGGCCGCTGGAGGCATTATTTACCATGGATGAGGAAACGGGCCTCACCGGCGCTTTCGGCTTAAAACCCGGCTTGTTGAAGGGCAGGGTGCTTATCAACCTTGATTCAGAAGACGAAGGACAGGTATTCATCGGCTGTGCAGGAGGCAAGGATACAGTGGCCAGCCTGCCTCTTACTACCGAAGCAGCCCCTTCTTCACTTTCCGCCTATAAGGTGAGCATAACAGGGTTAAAAGGAGGCCATTCGGGCGATGATATTAACAAAGGGCTTGGGAATGCTACCAAACTCCTCAACCGTTTCCTCTGGAATGCTTCCAGGGATTTCGGCATAAGGATTTCTTCATATAATGCCGGGAACCTCAGGAACGCCCTTGCAAGGGAAGGTTTTGCCGTTGTAGCTGTGCCTTCTGCCCATACGAAGGCATTTGAAACATCGGCTGAAACTTTTTACAGGGACCTGGTCGGAGAACTCCATGTAACCGAACCACAATTGAAATTTTCCGCCGCTCCCTCATCCGCAGTCTCAACAGTATGGACAAGCGGGCTGCAGAGTTCGGTACTGAATGCCCTTTATTCCTGTCCCCACGGGGTACTGGCCATGTCGAGGGAGATACCCAATTTTGTGGAAACTTCCACGAACCTGGCTTCAGTGAAGGAGAAAGACGGAAATGTTTTCATCACAACAAGCCAGCGGAGCTCTGTTGAGTCTTCAAAGAAAGATGCAGGCAACATGGTTGCAAGTGTATTTACCCTAGCAGGGGCAAAGGTGGAACAGTCGGCCGGTTACCCGGGATGGAAGCCCAATCCTGATTCGGAGATACTCAGGCTTACTGTTCAGTCGTACAAAAAGCTGTTCGGAAAGGAACCCGAGGTCCTGGCCATCCATGCCGGGCTTGAATGCGGACTGGTAGGTGCCATCTACCCGGGAATGGATATGGTTTCGTTCGGTCCAACGATCAAAGGGGCGCATTCCCCCGATGAAAGGCTTGAAATCCCTTCAGTTACAAAATTCTGGGACCTTACGCTGGAAGTACTGAAAGAGATTTAGCCGGCAGTCGGCAGTCAGCAGTCAGCAATCGGCAGTCAATAAAATACAGTTTATGCGATCGTTTCTCCTGGCCTTCACATTGTGTACTTTCTGCTTTTCTTCCACGGCCCAGTTCAGTTTTTCCGATTCCTCGGTTACAATGAGGATAAAGCGCGATATTTATACACTTGCATCTGATTCTTTCCTGGGCAGGGAAGCTGGAACCGAGGGGGAGAAAAAGGCATACACTTATATCATCAGCAGGTTCAAAGAAGCAGGTGTGCCTCCACTGTCGGGCAACAATTACCTGCAGCCCTTTACTACAGGGCATATGAAGTTCACAACACCCCCGTATCTTATTGCCGGGGGAAGGTCATTCGAATGGAGAGAGGACTTCGGGTTATGTGCCTATTCTGCCAATGATTCCGTAAGTTCGCTATGGGCTGATGCGGGGTTCGGACTGGTTATACCTGCCGATGGCATCGACAGCTACAAAGACATTCCTGCGGTCAGCGGGAAGATCGTCCTGATCAACCTTGGAACGCCTGCGGGAATAAGCAAAGAACATCTCCGGGGGGCCGGGTTGGCTCCTGCTGTGAGGATAGCCGATGCAGTGATCAAAGGAGCGTCGGGGGTGATACTTTATAACGGCCTGGGCGATGAAAACAGCAGGCTGTTTGACTTTTCAAAAAGCGATTCTGTAAGTATCCCGGTGATGTATGCAAAAACCGGGGTCATTGACTTTGTCAAAAAGCATCCCGGCGAGCCCGTAATTATGGCAGCGCACCTGGAACGGATCAGGAATACTTATACCAATGTTTGTGCTTACATCAACAACGGGGCGGCCCGGACGATCATCCTTGGAGGGCATTACGACCACCTGGGAAAAAGCCAGGAACCAAGGTACAACGGGGCTTACTGTGTGGGGGCTGATGACAATGCGAGCGGGACTGCCGGTATCCTCGAACTTTCAAGGTATTATTCCGCCCATAAGGATCCCCTCAACAATTACCTGTTCATTTTATTTTCAGCAGAAGAGAAGGGCTTGTTCGGTTCGGAGTATTTTGTAAGGCAGATGAGGCGGGGCATGAAAGATTCCATCAATTTCATGCTGAACTTTGATATGATTGGCAGGCTTGGTTGCCAGGGGCTGCAGCTTACTGCAGAGGCGACAGGGAGTTCCCCCGACTGGCCAAAACTTTACAGGGAAGTGAAACATCCCGCCTTCAGCCTGGAGAAGGTCATTGCATCACTTCCCTTTTCAGACCAGGATGCTTTTTACAATGCAGGTATCCCTGTGCTATACCTGAACACAGGTCTCCACGACCGTTACCATACCCCTTTGGACAAGCCTGAGACCATCAACTATACCGGCATAACCGAAATCCTCAAGTATTCGGAAGATCTGGTCGGAAGAGCAGGATCAGGCGAAAGAGCCAGGTACAGGAAAGTCCCGGGGCTTATTCTCGATTTCGAGATGGCTGGATTTATCCTTTCATACATAGGTGAACAGCTGTCGTTCTGACTGCTGACTGCCGGGTACTGACTGTTGGTTACTGATTGCTGACTGCTGACTATCGCCTGTTGCTGACTGCCGGCTCACGGCTTCCTGCTCCCGTTTCCCAGCTCCCTGCTCCCCGTTCCCTATAACCCCACCCCTACTCCAATTCGGAACACCGGGTTTGAATAGGGTGAGTAGTACGTATCGTTCAGGTTGAACAGTATGAGGAGGTCCATGAACACCCTGCCGCCTATTGGCTGGGAGTAGCCCCCTCCAATAAGCACGCTGTTGTAGGAGATAGTGCTTTGTCCTGGTGCCAGGGTGTTATTGTATGGATCATAGATTCGGCCCAGGGGATCATAATGGTATGGCTGAATATAGGCCATATATTCATATTCGGCATGGGCGAAGAGGTTTCCGATCCAGCTGTGGAAAAGGCTTCTGAGGTAATACCTGAGATAGATCCTCCCTCCGTAGACATTTGAAGAAAAGTCGAGATAATCTTTGTTGATGTCATCCCAGTAATAATCCCTGTACCTGAAGTACTGGTAGGTAAAGCCCAGTCCGACGTACAACTGGTCAAAAGTACGTATCCGTACTTCAGGTGAGACCATGATACCGGTGACTGTCCCGAACTGGAATCCGACATTACCGCCTACTGAAAATCGTCTCCAGGCGTTATCTTTAGGCAATGCAGGCTTGGTCGGGTGGAAAATATTAGCTGAATCCTGGGCAAAGGCCTGGAAGGATGTAAAAAAGAATGTAAGGAGGAAACTGAGGAGAATAGCGGTTTTTCTCATTGATGTCTGATAAAATTGAGTGCAGGAATGTAACCTTTTCCTTTGATATCAGTACAAAGGTACAACAGAAACGTGAAAAGGGGTTACAATTGTTTTGCTATATATAATAGGTAAATAAAAATAATTGAAAAAAAGCTTGACTTTCCTTTTTTGTATGAAATAAAGTTGTAATTTTGCACTCCGATTTCGACGTTCTTTTATCACAACTGTAGATGACCAACAAAAACCCGCTTAGATCAAGGGTTTAAATGAAGTTGAAAACTTTTTTTCACAAAATGAAAAAAAAGTTTGGATGGAATGAAAAAAGTTGTAATTTTGCAGTCCGTTTTTGAACGAAGTACCCGGAAGGGGTTTAGAAATAGAAAGTTCTTTGAAAGTTTGAAGTAAGAAAGTAGCAAATATCCCAGAGATTGAAAATCAATTTCTTTGGTAATGATTAACCTGAGGCATTAAATTTTCCTTATACAATGGAGAGTTTGATCCTGGCTCAGGATTAACGCTAGCGGCAGGCCTAATACATGCAAGTCGAACGGTAACAGGTCCAGCAATGGATGCTGACGAGTGGCGCACGGGTGCGTAACACGTATGCAATCTACCCTTAACTGGGGGATAGCCCCGAGAAATCGGGATTAATACCCCATAATATTATGATGAGGCATTTCATTATAATTAAAGCTCCGGCGGTTTTGGATGAGCATGCGCGACATTAGCTAGTTGGTGAGGTAACGGCTCACCAAGGCGACGATGTCTAGGGGTTCTGAGAGGATTCACCCCCACACTGGTACTGAGACACGGACCAGACTCCTACGGGAGGCAGCAGTAAGGAATATTGGTCAATGGACGCAAGTCTGAACCAGCCATGCCGCGTGAAGGATGACGGCCCTATGGGTTGTAAACTTCTTTTGTACGGGAAAAAATCCCTGGTCGTGAACCGGGGTTGATGGTACCGTAAGAATAAGCATCGGCTAACTCCGTGCCAGCAGCCGCGGTAATACGGAGGATGCGAGCGTTATCCGGATTCATTGGGTTTAAAGGGTGCGCAGGCGGAATGATAAGTCAGTGGTGAAATCCTACAGCTTAACTGTAGAACTGCCATTGATACTATCGTTCTTGAGTACATTTGGAGTGGGCGGAATGTGTCATGTAGCGGTGAAATGCTTAGATATGACACAGAACACCGATCGCGAAGGCAGCTCACTAAGTTGTAACTGACGCTCAGGCACGAAAGCGTGGGGATCAAACAGGATTAGATACCCTGGTAGTCCACGCCGTAAACGATGATTACTCGATGTTGGCGATACACTGTCAGCGTCTAAGCGAAAGCATTAAGTAATCCACCTGGGGAGTACGGCCGCAAGGTTGAAACTCAAAGGAATTGACGGGGGCCCGCACAAGCGGAGGAGCATGTGGTTTAATTCGATGATACGCGAGGAACCTTACCTGGGCTAGAACGCAAGATGGCAGTTCGAGAAATCGGATCTTCCTTCGGGACATTTTGCGAGGTGCTGCATGGTTGTCGTCAGCTCGTGCCGTGAGGTGTCGGGTTAAGTCCCATAACGAGCGCAACCCCTATCATTAGTTGCCATCAGGTCATGCTGGGGACTCTAGTGAAACTGCCTACGCAAGTAGTGAGGAAGGCGGGGATGACGTCAAATCAGCACGGCCCTTACGTCCAGGGCTACACACGTGCTACAATGGCCGGTACAGAGGGTCGCTACCTGGTGACAGGATGCCAATCTCCAAAACCGGTCTCAGTTCGGATCGAAGTCTGCAACTCGACTTCGTGAAGTTGGATTCGCTAGTAATCGTATATCAGCAATGATACGGTGAATACGTTCCCGGGCCTTGTACACACCGCCCGTCAAGCCATGGGAG
>Ga0194053_10000143_pt1 | contig 55058 bp, 75 predicted proteins | sample SepL228m_MetaG_FD_161684 | JGI IMG/M metagenome (GOLD analysis project Ga0194053, IMG submission 161684) | Anoxic zone freshwater microbial communities from boreal shield lake in IISD Experimental Lakes Area, Ontario, Canada - Sep2016-L227-8m | ecosystem: Environmental > Aquatic > Freshwater >...
AGCCAATTCTTGAAACGTCACATAGGTCATTTCAAAGACCAAAGGTCAAAAATCGAACACTCACCTGGCCGAGCGAAAACCGATGCCGCCGCCCGCGTGGCCCGCGGAGATGTTCGCGAGAGCTGCTCGCACCCCAGCGAGGGAACTGCCGTCCCAAGCGCCGCCCACAGAGAGGAGAGCTGGAATACCCTCGGTGTATCCACCACTGTCGGGGTTATAGCTCTGGCCCAGGAAGTTGTATGCCTGGTCGCCCTCGTTGTAGCCTGCGCCCGTGCTCCACGAAGTGGCGCCGCCAACCGCGCCGCCCACCCCAGCCCAGCCACCGCGCAGACCCCCGAAGAACTGTCCAACCCATTCCCAGATGTTGCCCACAGCGTCTGATACTCCGGCAGGGGAGTACCAGGAACGCGCAGTCTTGGTGGCGGTCCATACGGCAGTGCGTGGCCCAGTGCCACACAGAGTCCGCCCTGCTTGTGTCGGGTCGGCCGTCCCCTGTTGCGAGCCCGTGGTATTCCAGCCGGGTTCTACCGTCGCGCTCAGTGTGGCGTCGGCGGTGTTATCCGTGTAGACGACGGTGGTGTTGTCCGCCAGAGCCGCCGTACCCGCGACGTGCAGATAGTAGGTGCTGCCGCCGACCTTGGTTCGGTAGAGCTTGCGAGCCGTGGTGCCCGCCGCACCAGTGGGGATACCGGAGAGAGCTATCTGGCCGTTCGTAGTGTAGTCCGCCACCGTGGTCCCGGCGTTGTCCGCGCCGCCGGTGGTTTCGCCGGTGGCGTTGACCAGCGTGACCTTGTACTTGTACACCCCGTTGCCCAGAACGCCCGCTCCCGCACCAGCGAGCGCGGAGGTCAACGCGGCGGGAGGTGCGAGATAGGTGGTCGTATCGTCATCGCTCGATCCGTAGGCCGTGTTGCCGTTCATCCGAGCCGGCGTGATGCTGCCGGGGTTCCACTCCGCGCAGCCCAGCCATTCCTCCCAGGTAGGCATACGACAGCCCACATTTCTGAGTGCGGCCATGGCGTCCCAGCCCTGAACCGTGTGCCAGGGCACGACACCGTAGCGACTGGTGGGGTAGGCGGAGGTTCCCACGGCCGATGCGGTCGCGTCCTCGTGGCTGGCAAGGTAGATGCCGATGGCGAGTGCGCCGATCTTCACCATGCCCGGAAGCGGTATACCTGGAGCAAGCTCGGGATGGGCGCGGTAGGGAGCGGCCATGTTCAGCAGGTCGTTGGAAGTGATCGAGTACTGGAAGATGGCCCCGTCGGCGCCGCCACCCACCACGTCCTTGCCGTTGTGGAAGTAGCCGAGCAGACGGCTATTGGTCAGCGTGTAGCCTGACGGCAGCAGTCCATCTCCAGCATGGGCCGTAGCGATGAGGGTCAGCTTCGGACCGTCCGGCGTGGCGAACACGGCGTAGTCCTTGCCCTGCGCGCGCGCCCCAGTGTCGAGGATGGAGAACGTGTAGGTGGTAGTCGCAGCCAGGCTCCAATAGGAGCCCCCAGTGAACTGCACCGCGCCTGGAGCGATGGAGAACGAATCATCGTCCACCCAGCCGAGCCGCAGGCCCTGACGGGCACCCAGAAAGCGACGGAATAGCTCACCACGAGAGATGAGGCTCTGTGTTCTCATCGCCTAGGCCCCCTTGGTCTGCGAGCAATGGATTGTGGCCGAAGTGGCTCCCGTGCGGATGAACTTGGCAGCGACGGCCAGTGCCTTGCTCCAGGTGCCCCAGTCCCCGGCCTCCAGAATGTGCCCATCGGTGGCCGTAGGCGCGGAGCCGTCGAAGGTCACCCGGACTTGAGCAGTCTGCACATCGAGTATGACGTGGGTCGTGTCCGCATGGAAGGCGGCGAATTGCACCCCACCTGCCGTGGCGTCCACGGTGAGGGCCTGATCGGCCTGGGTGGAGTTGGGGACGAGGTTGGTGGGGTTGAGCGGAACGGTGACGGCCCTCATGGCCGGATTCTGTTCCATGTAGCTGATCTCTTTGAGCACCTGCATGGCGGTCACGGGCGTGGTGTCGGTAGCCGTGCTCTTCGCATCTGCCTTAGCTCCGAGGGTCACATCGGCCCCATCGGAGATTGCGCCAGGAACAGCCGTACCACCGGATATGCCCTCCACGATGACCGAACGCGCGCCGGCGCCCAGCGGCAACTCTTTGTACTGCGGCGTTCCATCGTTCGACTTGCCGCCGACAATGTTGATCTTGCTGGGGGCGGTGGTGCCTTGCGCGACCAGACAGTCGTCGATGATCTGAACCGCCGTCTTGATGTCGCTGGCACTGGCTTCGGTGACCGTGCCCGTCGTGGTAACGGCCCCAGTAATAGGTACCGCCGACGCCCGCAACTGCGTGTCGGTCAACGGGTTGGCCGCCATGGCCCCCGCCAGTTGAGCGATGTCGGCGTCGGAGAGATCCACCGTCACCTTTCCGCCCGCGACGGTATTGGCGATGTCGCTCAGGTACCCCATGATCGTTCGGAGCATGGTCTGTGGCGAAATCATGGTTTTACTCCTTCCATTTCGGGCGCGAAGGCCTTGAGGCCCTCGATCGAACCGGTGCGGATCGCTTCTTCGTCGCCGTTGATGAGGGCGTCTTCCTCGCCGGCGGCCAGCAGTTGCTCCATCTCGTCGCCAGTGACGGCCTGACCGCGCGAGAGGGCACCCACGCCGCCCCAGGCCGCGGCCTGCTCCCCGATGACCTTGACGGCCCCCACGAGCTCGCGGACGGTGGCAGTGCCGAGCTTCAGGGACAGAAGGCGCAGCCCCTCGAAGACGATGGGGATGGCGGCGTCCACGAGGTTCTTGCGCTGCTCCTCCTGGATGCGGTCCCACTCCTCACCCGAGAGAAGGTGTCGCCACTTGGTGACAGTGTTCTCAGAACAGCCCACGAGTTGGGCGATCTCGGGCCGAGGTCGGCCGGCGGCGCAGAGCAGGGAGATCTGGACGCGCTGTTCTGGGGTGAGGCTATGCCCCGTCTCCTGTTTTGATGGCACTCTTCGTACAAACTCCTTCACGGGCATCATTCACCCCCTTCTATCCGCTATCTCAGCCGCTTCCATCAGGGTGCTTCTGACCCGGTCTGGACCCCAGCTGGGGAACTTGAACAGCAACGCCGAACCCAGCCCATTCACGAAGTCGTGGTCCTCCTGCGACTCCCCCGCGATGAGTGCGGCACGGTCCTCGATCATGTCGGCCAGCATCTCCATGAAGTCGTCCTCCCGGCGGGCCGGCTTGGCCGACTTGCGGAACTCGATCTCCTCGACGATGGGTCGCGCCTGTGTCATGAGGTCGTCGAGGCCGATCATTTCAGGAACGCTTCCACAACGACCGCCACAATCAGCCCGGCGCCGACGCTCAGCGTCCCGAAGAAGAGCTTGTCGACCTTGCTCTCGATGCGCTCAAGGCTGCCGTTCTGCCGCTCCTGCCACTTCTCCAGCGAGAGGAATCGCTGATCGCACGCGCCACGGATACACGCCGTCATCTCGCGCTCGGTTTCGCTGGACTCCGCCCGGCGCTCGGGTCCGATGTAGCCGGGGACTATGACGGTGCGGGAGTAGTCGGTCATGGACACCTCCTCGGTGTTGGGGCTAGGTAGCGGCGGCAGGACTCGAACCTGCGCTAGGACCGCTCGACCCAGTGCATCTTGCGGTGGCAGTTGGCGCAGAGGACGATGCACTTGGCTACCTCGTCCAGGATCCTCTTCCTGCTCCAGTTACGGGCGATCATGGTGCTTATGTTCGCGTCCTTCTCATTCGGATCGCGGTGGTGAAAATCCAGAGTCGCCGGATGGCTTTCTCCGCACTGCTCACAAGTGAGGTGCGACTTGAACGCCCGCCACCACTCCACATGTGCATCTTCTCAGCCTCGGCTTCGGTACGGGTCTGCCGGTTGGACTCGATGGCCGCCAGCCGTTCGAGGTAGCCGGGATTGAGGCGTTCTTGGCGTTCGCGCTTCATGACGCTCTCACAGGCTTTGCAGCGGTACTGGAAACCGGAGGGAGACGACGTGTCTCTATGCCAGAACTCGGTGGTGGCCGACTTTACTTCGCCGCACAGGGGACAACGAATGGCACCCTGTGCTTTGGCCGCTTCACGAGCGTCGAGTTCGGCTATGCGTTTCGGGGAAAGTTTGCGGCGTCTTGCACCGTCGGTATGGCACGCTTTACACCACCCTGACCAGCCACCACCACGGCGGTTCTTCTCGCGGTACCAGTACGAGGTGTCTAGAGGGAGTGTGCGCTTGCAGGCGGGACACGTTTTGAGGGGAGGCTCGATTTCTGACCCCCCCCGTGTTTGGCCATGACGATGCTTGGGGCGCCGAGCGCCATGGACCTTGACCGGCATCCCCAGGCCCCTGCCGAGGCCCGAAACAGACTCGATCGAGGCGAAACACGGGGGGTGGTGGCTCGATTCGAGGTCAAACCTGCACATGCGTATCGTTTCTACATAGGAAACGCTACAGCTGGGCACATCTGAGTCAGGTACGCTCATTGGTTGCGCTCTGGCTTACCATTCAAGGTTCGGCGATATTACCAATGAGCCAATAGTGTGGGCCGGGCACAGTCCTAGAACGCTGTTCACGACTGGTGGAGCTCAGAGACGCTCAGAGACGCACGACGCATGCTCAGAGACGCGCGCCGCGCTGGTCCGCTGTTCAAGCCTCAAGGAATCATGATGCGCTGCTTGTATGCGCTGCTGTTCTGCATGCTCACGCTGCCGTGGTGAGTCGTGGTGTTGGCTCGTGCCGTACTGCCCTTCGCGCTGCCGCGCTCCAGAGTAGATTGAGAATGCCCCTGGGTATGCCCAAACGCTCGGCTACGAGCGTTTCCTACCGACCACCCAGGATTATCGCCTGCCGACCACGACTGGCGTACGCACGGCGTGAGGTCGCTATCGCGTTGCGTGAGCACGCTGCCTCGGGGCGCCGAACGTCGATGCTCCTCTAACGAGCGATGCGCGGATGGTGGGTCCGTCTCCTGGAGTGTACGCCGATTGGCGGACGAAATGCAAGCGCCGAGAGATTCTCTATAGTAGTGTCCGATATCGCTTGACATGCAGCAGAGCATGATGTAGAGTCGGCTTATCAGAGAGCGGCGCCCGTAGGACGGCAATCCCCGGGCGCCAGGATAGCGAAAGGACCGCTACCATGAAAGATTCTACTGCATCCATCCCCACCACGTACAGCATCGCCATGCTCGCCCGCCGCAACAAGTACAACGATCCGATCATCCTGCTCGAAACACGCGACGCATACACGGCATGGTCGCAATGGCGGACCCTTTGCCCAGACCTGCCGGACCGCACTATCCTGAGCGCTTGGGATGGACACAGCCGCCGCACGTTGGCCGTTAAGGTCGCGTGATGACCACCACGACCGAATCCCCCCACGGGGGGACGCAGGAAGCCGAAGAGAAATGAGACAGGAGGAACGATGAAACGCTACACCTGCCCACTAGGGCGCCGGTCCGACTACCCGCACCCGGCACCGGAGCGCACCGCGTACCGGGTAAGTGCCTGTCTCGCCGATGACTGCTACCAGGTATGGCCGAACCGGCCGAGCATGGCGCGCAGTGTCAGGATGCAGCAGACCCGTGAGCACCGCACGGGCGACTGGGTACCCATGGTGAAACTGTCCGACGTGGAGGGGTACTGACATGCAAGGGCGGCCGACCGCACCCGAGCCAATGGGCAATCGTAGGACTCCAGACTCCGGAACGAAAGGACGTCAATGAACAAGCGTCTGACCCTCACCCGCGGGCAAGACCCCTTCCCGATCGTCTCGTTTCGCGATATCGCCAGGCGCAGCGGAACGCTGGAGGACACGGTGAGCAAATGGATACTCCGCGGTCGGGGACCGAAACCCATCGGCGCCTGCGCCGCCGGCGCCCTGTACTGGTGGCCGGACTGGCTGGAGTGGTTCGCCGCCAAGCGGCCGGCGGTGCTCGCTGCAATGAGCAATGGGGGGACTCCGGAATCGGCTCTGGCGCCCATCAAGCCGCGGCCGCCCTGCAATAGCGACGCTGTGGACTCCTGTGCCGACTGCGAATGCACCGCGGACGAGTGCGATTTGAGGGAGGAGTCATGACCACCGCGACCCGCCACCGCGTCACCGTCCCCGAGGGCCTATCCCGCATGGAGTTCGACCGCCTGATGGACCCGCACACGGTGGGCGATCCGCGCGCCTCGACCTATGCCCGGGACCGCATGCTGCTCGAGCTGCTCGCCGGGACGGGGCTGCGCATCAATGAGGCGTTGACACTCAATCGGGATCGGGTGGACTTGGTGGAGCGAAGCATCTGGGTCCCGGCAGCGCTCAGCAAATCGGGCCGCGCTCGAAAAGTGTACGTGGGAGACACGCTGGTGGGCAAGCTCCGCGCGTACCTCGATTCGCTGCCCGCAACGCAATGGGCATTGTTCAGTACCCGCACCGGCGCGCGCCTAACGGATTCGCATGTGCGAAGACTCTTCAAGAAGTTCGCCATGCGCGCAGGAATCGACCCGGAGCGGTGCCACCCTCATGCCATGAGACATTGCTATGCAAGCCGCTTCTTGGGGAATGGCGGGACGCTCGAAGCTCTGAAAACGCAACTGGGTCATAGCAGTACCCAGGTGACCAGCATCTATTTGCAGGGAAGTTCTTGGCAAAGGGCGGACGAAGCGCAGAAGCTGGACCTGTAGCCGGACCAATGGGGCGGCCGTGGACTTGGCAATGCGGTCACCCTGGACTCCGGGAGAAATGCGAAGCGCCACAAGGCGGGTACCTGTGGCGCTTCTCGAAACGGCTGGCGAGCCTTGGGTAGCTCATGGCTTTTGCTACCTTATCCGATAGTACACTAACGCTCGATGAGAAGTCAAGGGCTGGAGGCGTACACAATCCGCCCAGAGCGTACCCTTCCCCCAGACAAAGCGGCCGATACTGTGGTTTTCGAGCACCCCAGTTGTTGAGCAATCGCATGGTAGGAGAGTCCCGCCTCCCGCAAACTCACGATCTCATCCTTGCGGGACACCTCACCCGTCTGCCGGTTCCCCACCCGGAACATCTGCAGATCCACCGCCACATCCTCCACCATGAAGTCCAATCCGCGCTCACTCCACTCCAGCCGCCTCTTCGGGTTCCAGGAGGTCCACCGCTCCACGTACTGCCAGTACACCGCCGAGGCCCACTGCCGGCCCCACAGAGCCGTTCCTGCGAGGTGCTCCAGGGATTCCGTCACCGCGTCCAGGTGGTACGTGTGACGCAGCGCCAGGGCCTGCAGCATCCAGGCCTCGTCCCGGCAATGAACGCGGTCCTCGCACTCGGCGCAGTTCACCGTGCAGAGCATGTCGGGCGTGAGCAAGCGCGGCTTCGGTGGCTGGTCCAGTGGCGAGGGCTCTGACTCCCAGGCGGACCCCAGAGCCGAGCGGACGCGGCTGATGAGGTCCAGGTGGAGTTCCAGGAGCGGGAGGATGCTTTTCAGTGCTTCGACGCGGTTGGGGTGACTTTGGATCAAAGCAGCACCCCCTGCACCCCATAGGCCCTCGCGGCGGCTATTCGTGCCTCGGCTATTGCCAGATACTCAGGCTCACGTTCAATCCCGATGAACTCTCGTCCCTCTCGGGCGCACGCCACGCCAGTTGTGCCGCTCCCCATGAAGGGGTCAAGGACTGTGCCACCAGGGGGCGTGATGAGGCGGACGAGCCAGCGCATGAGGGCGACGGGTTTGACGGTGGGGTGGTGGTTGGTGACGACGGGAGTGGACCGAAGACCGCCGTCGGGACGCGGGCCGATACGGTCGCCAAAACTTCCGCTCGGTCGTTCGTCACCGACACCAAATCTTCGCTCCTCCAGCCCCTCGCACCCCGCGTTGCGCTCGCTCCTACTGGCCTTGGCACAGTAGAAGAAGCGGGAGGCACCACCGGAGTCGGCAAAACCGAATGAATCGCGTTCTGTCTCCGCACCCTTGGCAACAGACTTGAATGCTCCGTTGTGTCTGGTCTGTGCCGTGCTTTTACTCATCCCGCTCATATCATCCAGCATCGCCCCCGCCTCTTCATCCAGGATGATGTTGGCGGGCCAGCGACCGGAGTGAGCGACTTTGGGATACTCATGATCGGGATCACTCATCCACGGTCTATCATTCTGACCACCGTGGCGCAGGATTTTGGAATGGAGGCTAGTGATTTCCTCCGTCCCCACCCTGCACTCGTCAATCCCCAGCGCCCGCACACCCTTCCCCGGCTTCCGGCAGAGGATGATGGGTTCATAGGCGGGCTTCAGGTTGCCCTTGCCCTTGGGGAAGCCCGAGCCGTACAGCCACATGAGACAGTCACGTATCTCAAAGCCAGCATCCTCCAGAGCCACCATCAGACGGTGATGGGTACGGGTGCCACCGAAGGCGACGAGGTAGTGGGCGGGCTTTAGGAGGCGGAGGACAGCGGTGGCCCAGGCGACGTGCCACTCCTGAGCGGCAACACCAGCACGGCCGTATCTGACCCTTGTACCAGAACCACCTAAGGGCGTCCCGTCCGTTGGACTTGCCGAACCACTTCCGCCGTGGCCCGCGCGCCATGCCAGCGTATCGCCCGAACTCTCTACGCAGGCCAGCCGGTCCCATTCCTTCCCCATGAACTCCAGCCCATACGGTGGGTCCGTCACCACGGCGTCTACGCTGTCCGGCTCCATGTCGGCCATGACGGAGAGGCAATCGCCCAAGAATAGGCTCACTGGTTTACCGCCGCTCTCTGCCTCATGATCCGGTCCCACTCCGCGTCATCCTTTGGCCAGATGAAACGTCCCACCCATGCCGCGGCGCCGCTGCCCATCTCGATCTCGCGGATATCGCGGCCGTGGACGATTCTCACGGTTCGTGAGGGGAGGAGCATGAGGGACGGGTCGCGGGTTAGGCGGGTCATGCCTGGCCGCCTTCCAGAACCGACCAGCCCTGTTCTCTCATGCGATCCTCCAATGGGTCTTGAATGGCGAAGGTCAGCGCCTTCCCGTCGAACAGGAAGGGTATCGGCCGGCCGGCGGCCGCGTGACGGCTCTTGGCGACAATGAAGCGACCCTCACACTCACCGGTCGGGTGCCCGTGCTCGTCGTCCTTGGATTCATCGCGGTATACGATCACGATGTGGTCGGCGTCTGCCTCCAGCGCGCCCGAGTTGCGGAGGTCGAACATGGTGGGGATATGCGGTTCCTTGGAGCCCCTGTCCGGCGGCCGCGTCAGTTGCGAGAGAGCCACGGTCGGCACTTTGTATTCGAGCGAGAGGTCCTTCAACCCCCTCGATATCTTGGTGGTGCCGTCGTACAGGCTGTCTCTGCCCATATCCATAAGGCCGATATAGTCGATGGCGACGAGGTCCGGCTTCAGCTCTACCACCCGCTCAGCTATCGCCGGGATCGTCTTCTCCTTGCAGTACAGCACGTTTTCGTAGCCGGGCAGGTTGTACGCCAGGTCGAAGGCCAGGCGGTCGTCGTCGGTCATCCGGTTGCCGTAGAGACGCCCGGTATCCAGGCCCCAACGCTGGATCATGCGCAAGCCGAGTTCCTCCTTGCTCATTTCGAGCGAGTTCAGCAGTACCCGCTGCCCACGCTTGCCCGCCGCGAAGCAGATCTCGAGCAAGGCTGCGGTCTTTCCCGAGCTCGGATACCCGGCCCAGATGATGAACCACCCTGGGCGCATGCCGCGGGTCCGGCGGTTCAGGATCTGCCAGGGATAGTCCACTCCCGGGGGCATCGGTTCCGTCTTGTACCTGCCGAGTCCCCCGATGATCGCCTTCATGTCGGTCACACCGGGGATGGTGGCCGGACTTTGCACTAGTCGCTTGAGATCTTCGAGCGTCCCGCCGGCGCGCACCCAATCGGTGACGTCACCCTTCTGGGGCAACCCGGGCAACTGGATGATCCTCACGCTCTTGACCCTGCCATCCAGTGAGGCATTCACGGTTCGCGCGTGTTCTATCCCGGCTTCGTCGTTGTCCGGGAGGATGACCACGTGAGCGTCCTCGAGGTATTCCGCGAACTCCTCCAGCCACTTGCCCGCGCCGCCGGCGTTGGTAGTCGCCACCAGATTCCAGGCCTCGAGAGTGTGAACGTCCTTCTCGCCCTCGACGATGAAGATGCGTCGGCCGGCCATGGCAGCCGTGATGACCTGTGGCAGCCGGTAGGGCACGCGCCGAACGTCTCCCAGCTTCCACTCCCAGCCACCGCTTGCATCGGGGCGGCGCTGTCGGAAGCCCTTCGGGTTCATGCGGCAGACCTGGAACAGAAGCGTCCCGTACTCGTCGACGTAGTCGTAGGTAGCCGTGATGGTGGCGTGCTCCGGTGCCGGTCGTTCCCGGTCCGGCAGGAGGTCGGTCGCCTCAAGCCCCATGGCCGCGATGATGTGCTCGAACGCGCAGCCGGCGTGGCACTTGACCAGCACCCTTCCGTCGCCGCCTTGGGTCACTGAGAGGCTCTGACGCCGGTCTCCGTGAGCGGGGCACCTGGCAATGTAGGCGCCGCCGGATTTCTTCACGCCCTCGAGCTTGGCCAGGAACTGATCGAGGATAATCACTCGTCCTCACCCCCCCATTCCGCGTCGATCATTTCCAGAGCCGAGAGTTGCTTCGGTACCTCGTCCTTCCACCGTTCGTTGTGCAGCCACGTGGCCGCATGTGGAACCCAGTTGGTCTCCTTGGCGGCTATCCTCGCCAGCATCTCCGGCCTCTGCAACTCAAGTCCGGCAAGGATGGCGGCGGGTGTGTCCTTGCCGACAGCCACGCCCCACTTCTCGCGAGCTTTGGCGACTGCGACCTTTCGGGGGTATCGCTGCCAGAATTCAGGGAAACGTTTCACGTCCTCGGCGTGCTGCTGTTTCTTCGGAGCATTGCGAGTGATTTTCATGGAGGACGAATCGTCACTTTCATCCTCCGCGAGTGCATCTGGCGAGGACGAATCGTCACTTGAGCCTGAGTCGGCTCCGTCCGACGAAGACAAAAGAGGTTTTAATGACTGGACAGGACCGGACAGGACAGGACAGGACCGGACAGGGGTTTCGTTAGGGTTGTCGTATGACAACGGTACGGTTTCGGTAGTGTTGTCATACGGTTGTGGTAGTAGGTCTGTGAGTACAACGTAGCTATTCGTCGAGTATTGCCTACCTCGTCCAGAATCCTTCCGTTCGACCGTCGTGGTCTGCCACAAGACCCACGGTGGAAGGGGCAAGTCCGGCGGTTGCGGGTTACGTGGTTTCTCGTGCTGATGGAAGTTCTTGATGTACAGATACGTCTTCCCCTCGGCGGTGTAGGGGATGATCTTGCCGGTCGCGACGAGTTCATCGCGCCATGTGGCGAGCAATTCGACAGTGATGTCGGCATCCATCGGACTGGGCCACAGAAGAAGTTTCCAGCCGAAGGGGTCATCCTCCAGACAGGCTGAATCCTCGGCGATTGCCCAGAGCCCCCGGTATGTCTCCCGCTTGTCGCGGGGCCATCGCAACAGTTCAGCATCAGTCCAGAAGTCAGCTTTGACGATGCGATTCCGTAGGCGGCTCATTTCGGATCCCCCCTCCGTCCGCCATGATGCGAATAGTGGCAGTCCTTACAAAGCCACCGAACTTCCAGGGGTTTGGAGTAATCCTGGTGGTGAGCTTCCACCCCATCTTCACTGCCACAAACCTCACATGCTGTTATCCGAGTCACGTAGCCGCCCTTCACGGCATTGTTGAGCCGATTCCTGGCGCGTTGGTGTTCGTATCGAATCTGGTATCCAGGGATGAAGGCTCTCATCCCCTTTTCTCCGCAGTCCGGACAGTCATGGCACGTCCAGTTGTACGATCCGGGATGAACAAGGTCGAAGGTACAGTTTCCGTCGCTGTGTCCGCAGGCCGGGCATCCCCACCCCATCGCGGACTCTTCGAAGTACCACTTGCCGCACTCGGCGCATCGGACGAACGCCACCTCATTGTCGAGGTCGGCTTCGATGCTGAAGGACCAGCCCGCCACCGTGGCACACTCCGAAACCTCCCGGCCCATCTGCCACATCTGCGGTGACGGCTGGCACAGTCGATAGCGCCCTGACTCGGCGAGGATGAGCATGATTCCCTGGCTGGCGGCCGGCTGCACGAGCGCCCCGAGCTTCGCTTCGTCGGTGGCGTCCAGTACGCCTTTGACTTCCACGATGGTCTGATCTCGGGCAGGTAGAAATCCGGCAGGTAGTACACGTTGCCGATGTGGAAACCTTCGGGCTCGTAGGCCCACTGGACGTGGTGACCGTCGAAGAACTTGGCCCAACTAACTTCGAGCTTCGAGCGGAAGCGGATCCCCTGGTACATCTCGGGGATGCTCCATTTGCCGCGAGCATTCAAAGCGTCACCTCCACAGTGATCCTGACGAACTGCTTCCCATCCACGGCCGGGCATCATTCCCAACCATCCAGCAGAGGGGCAATCTGTTTTGCGAGAGCGCGATACTGCCCCGCATCAATGACAATGAGAGTCACCTCGGGGTGGTACTTCGCCATGCGCTTGATCGTTGTCTTGCTTCGGTCATCCATCCAGCCCTTGACCTCGTGATAGGCCACACTGCCGTTCTTCTCAGTGACCCTGAAGTCGGGCAAGTAGCTCATGCACCCGCGTTTGATGCCCTCGAACCAGAACGTCTCGGGCTCATGCTCCCATTCGAGGATGGCGCCTCGTTCCTTGAGCCACTGGAGGTATCGAGCATAGTTGGCCTCCCAACGCGAGCGGAAGTATTTGCGCTTACCTCCGATTTCGCGCCAGCCGGCCTTCCAACTGGCCTTCTCACGATTCTGTACCGTCCGCATCCCCAGCAGCGAGGCTCGCTTGCTGTAGGCGTCCCGCATTTCATCGTCCATGTCTGCCCATCTCGCTTTCGCCTTCGCAGCGATCTTGGCCTTCGTCTCAGCAGTGTGCTGCATACCAAGAGCCCCTCGGGGATGCCCGTGCTCAGCTATCCATGCCTTCGTCCTCACCCCCACTGCGATACGGGCCTCTGGCGTCTTCTTGAGTTTGCCCTCGTCGTGGAGACGTCTTATCACGAGGGCTTGGTCGGGACGTTTCTTGCCGACCTTGGACGCTGCTGCGCGGGACTGGAATTCCTCCCAAAACGGCGAAGAATGGCTGAGATGAAGACCGAGTTCAGATGCCTTGCCCCGGGTCGCGCCTTCGCCCCTGCCCAACTGTTCCGCACACCACATCTTGCCTCGCTCCGGGTAGTGATCCCGGAGAAACTGAATCTCCTCTTCCGTCCAGCAGGGGTACTTGTCAGAATGGCGGGGCCTCCCCTTGGGCACGGGTCTTCCCGGGATCTCAAAGGTGATGGCGCTCACGCCTCCATCTCCACCGGTTCCAGCGCCAGCCAAGCCTCCACGGCATCGTCGAACTCCTGAGCTGTGGGATACGGCGTCTCATCAAACATCGGCCGCAGTTCGGCGTACCCACCAACCACGATCTGCCGGGCGACCTTGGCGTCCGGGTAACGCACGTACACCACGATCGCCCAGGTCGTAGCAGGCGTGGCTACAGGCTTCCTCCTGCGTGTCGCCTGGCCCTTGTCGCTGATGACGAAGGCGTTGCTGTACTTGCGCCGGTGCTCCCGCATGTGGGCCGCGTGGCAAGGCTTGCAGCGGCAGTTGTACTCGGGGGCCCGACGATCTCCGCGGTTCCTCACGTGGAAGAACTCGGGGGTCTTCGGGTACTCCATGCCGCATTCTTTGCAGACCTTGGTTTCGTTCACCCCGCCTCTTCCTCCCGTATCGATTCTGCGGCTCCTGTGGCCGCCGTGAAGCCCTGCCGCCAACCGCATTGGTAGTCGATGCCTTCCAGCGGGTCTGGACGCGCCACAGGGCATCTGAGGGCCGCTTCCCACCCATCATCGAACCCGCGGTCCCACGCGCGGATCTCGGACTCGCGCATCGCCCAGAGCCGAGCCACCCCCCACCTCCAACGTCAACTGGGCCCGGCTGACAGGCCTCTCCCAGAACATGGCGCACTTGCCGGCCCTGGACGCCCTCCATCGGGATCAGCATCTCCAGGATGACCTTGCCCGGGTCGTCCTTCTTGTTGCAGAGCTCGTAGTTGTAGAGGAAATGCGCCTCTTCGACGGCGCACATGGGCGAGTCGTCATCCGCGGGCCAGTGGACGCACCTCTCGCACCAATGCTCGGCGAAGAGATCGTGACTCCCACAGTACACCGCTTTGTCCTCCACACGAAGGTTCTTCTGCCACTGCGCGATCGGCACCGCGCAGCCGCCTTCCTCCTCGTCGCTGTGAACGCAGTCATCGCAGCCACGCCAGTTGATGCTGCCGATACTGACGTCAGTCATCGTCCTCATCCTCGATCACAGGCACCCAGACCCACGCGCCCATGATCATGACGCGCTCCCAGCCGGTGATGTCGGCTCCGTCCAGGCACCAGTCGGTGGGTTTGGTCGCCGGCCATGCTTCCTCACCAACGTGTGGAGCGTAGATCTGGCACTCCCCCTGCCGTTCATGGCCCCACGGGTCATCCCCAGTCGAGCACCACGCGGCGCAGATGTCGCAGCAGAAGGTAGTAGGTTCTGAACTGTCAGGCTCTGGTTGAGGGTGAGGGTCAGTCATGTGTTCTCCCCTTCGTTGTAGCCTTCGGTGTACCCGGCCTCATAGCCCTTCTCCTCGGCGCATTGGGTGCAGCGTGGGCAGGGTTCCGCGGTCACCCCGACCTCCAGACCCCCCCGGCGGTTGACCGAGAGGGTCGCCTGTCCTTCCAGATCCTGGCCGCACGAGCATGCCATCTCGAAGGTCATCGTCATCTCAGGCATTACTCGATGATCTCGTCTGTCGGCTCGGGTTCCTCATCGACAGGCACCTCATCCTCCACCTGATCCTTCGGCTCTCCGTCGACGTTCAGCGCCGCCTCTACCTTGGTGCCCTTCACGTGGCCGGTGACGTCGACCGACCTGATCACGTCCAGGACGATGGTGGTCTTGCCCTCGTGGATGCCCTTGGTGTAGATGGGCGCGTGTTCCTTCACGATGCCGCGGGCGTGGATCTCGACGATGGCGCCGGGGCTGAGTTCGCCGGTCACGAGCTTGTCCAGCATCGCCTGCAGAAACTCGTCGCCACCGCTCACCGAGAGCCGGGTGGAGTAGACCTGATAGATCTCCCACTGCGCCCCAATGAGGGACATCTGGGTGACCTCACCCGTGTTGTTGTCGAAGACGCTGAAGCTCGGGGCCGGTTTGGGCTGCGGGTCAGTCTCACCCTCAACTTCAGGTTCAGACTCGTACTGGGGGCCGGTGTAGTCGGGATCCTCGGGGGCGTCGGCGACTGGTTCATGCCGTTCGATCACCTTGGTCATCTCTACCTCCTGAGTTGTAAACCCTTGGGCTAGGACAGATTGACGGTCCTTCGGTATGGCGATCGGATGACCGCACCGCCGGCAGGGCCGGTTGTCGATGAAGATACCCTGGTGGTTGGGGCAGGTTGGGCGGTTCACAGGGTGACCCCCAGAGTACGGGCGGCCACGCGAATGCGCTCCATGTCCTCGCCGTACCCCCAGAGGTCGTCGTCGCACCATTCCGGCCAGGGTCCGAAGATGCTGCGCGGCAGGAGTTTCCCGGTCTGGATGAAGTCCCGCAGGGCGCGAATGAGGTACTCGAGCGTCCCGCCCTCGCAGAAGTACCGCCACCGGCCGGCATAGTGGGTGTAGATCGAATGCCTCGAGTGAGCGTCCCAGTACCAGATGCGGCCCCGAAGGTCTATCCAGAAGTGGGAAATGGAGTTCTTCTCGCGGTTCAGGAAGAACTGACGACCGCACCCACCGATGTGGACGATCAGGTCGTTGGCGAGCGCGAGGCGGGTCTGTTTGAGGTCGTCCAAGGCGGCGTTCATTCCCCATCACACTCTGGGTCGTGCCACCGAACCACGTCCTTCGCATCCAGCACCCGTTCGTTGGTCAGCCCCACCATCTGCTGATACGGGGCAGTGGCACCACCTCGGGATTCGAGAATGATCATGTTCGGGAACTTCTTGGCCCTTGAGTAGCCAGTTGAGTAGCCAGACGCGACTGCCACCTTGAAGTCTTCAGGCAGGCAGTGCGAGTCGCAGCATGACTGCGTCTCGTCGATTGTGTCGTAGACCGACTTGCACGTGGGACACCTGTAGTGAATGACCGTTTCGATCACCCCTCCTCCTCTCCTGTCATGTTCATCGCGCCGGCCACCAGTCGTCGTCCAGCGGCTCGCATTCGCGCAGGGCCTGCGGGGCCGGGACGACCGGCCGCCGCAGTTCCAGGAGCAGACGTAGCTCATACCCGATGGCGTCCGCCACGCACTCGTGGCAGTCCCAGTCATCCCCGCCGCGCGGGCACTCCCAGCAGCCGGTGCGGGTGTCAAGGGCGGGGCCGGAACAGGTGGTGCAGACGGCGCTACCAAGGGATGTCATCGTCTCCCGCCTCTTCGTTGGTGAAGCTGATGTCGGAGCGATCGTCAACCGGGGGCGCCTGAGCCTTCGGCGTCTCCTGCGGAGTGGCTTCCGTTGCGCGTCCGAACACCCGAGCGATCTTGTGGGAGTCACGTGTCTGGCCGTCGGAGCCGACGTAGGGGTCGTTGGCCACTTCGATCATGGCCGGACGTCCGACGAACTTCTCCGTATCGAAGCGGAGCGGGCTGTCGGCCTTGACGCCGAACGCCTGCAGGACTTCCTTCAGCTTCCAGAGAGCGTTCGCGGAGAGCGAGGTCATGATGGTGCTCTTGAGCCCTTCGGTGTCGGGCTCGGCACTGGTGAACGTCCAGAGCAGGTAGGGGGCCTTCTGGCCCTCCTTGCGCTCCAGGCCGGACACACGGGCGCGGTAGATGCCGGCGGGCAGGTACCCGCCGGTCTCGACTCCGGTGAAGTCCACGGCTACGTTAGACATGCTTGGCCTCCTGGTATTTCTCGGGGAACATGGCGCGGTGAAGGGCATCGAAGGTCAGAGGGATCACGGCCGGGACTCCTTGGCCGGCGGGGACACGGATCTTTGCCCGGCGTCCCTTGGCCGCGACGGTCTGCCCGCGATACTGGACCGTGCCGTCTTCTGCCTTGGTCGGGCCGCCGCAGTACACCACGGCGTCGACCCAGCCGCAGAGTTCGTCTGGCAGCGTCTTGCCGTTCATGGCCGGACGGGTCACGTTGTCTCCGTCCACCTCCACGTCCTGCGAGAGCGTGATGAACACCACGTTCAGCGGCAGGTCGCGGAAGGCGCGACAGAGTTTCCGTGAGCGGTCAATGATGTAGCCCCAGTCCGACTCACTGGAGAGGTCGATGTAGGCGCGCTTCACGGCCGGGAACTTGCGGACCACGTAGTCTGCGAGCTTCTTCTGCATCTCGGTGAGCGAGTCGAGCACCACGCTCTGGTACCCGTGACCGCCCTTGCGCAGGAAGTCGAACGCCGCTTCGAGATCCTCCCAAGTGTTGATCTCCCACACGTCGACGTTGCGGTCGCGGATGGACAGCAGCCCGCCCTCGGCGGAGAGGAACAGCGGTTTCGGCCAGGTAGACGCCGCGGTGGTCTTGCCACTTCCCGGCGGCCCGTACAGCACCACCTTGGCCGTGTCCATGGCCAGGTCCTTGGTGCTCTTGATGTTCGGATTCGCGGTTGTCATGCCGCCACTCCTTGCTGTTTGCTCATTAAGCCGCCACTTCCTCCGTCTCGTATTCAGCGTGACGCCGCTCGCGCACGTAGTAGCCCTCGTGCTCCAGTTCGTCGGAGCGCTCGAGGCAGAGCGGCTTGTAGGCGCACTGGGTGCAGGTCCGGTCCACCACGCGGAAGGTGAAACCGTCGGCCAGGAAGCGCGTGGTGGCGTAGATGCTCTGACCTATCTCTGCCAACTCGTCCGCGTTGCGGTACACCCGCTCGCGCACGTGGAAGGTGTCACCCTTGGCCGCCAGCAGTTCCAACACTTCGGCGTAGTCCGCCGGGTCCTGGCTGCGCTCCAGGATGGTGGCCAGGTAGACGGCGTGCGTGGTGTCAACCGCTTTGTCCTGGCTTGTTCCGCCCTTCTTCAGCAGCGCCGGGACGGTGGGAACCTTCTTGCGAATGACGTTGTAGAACACGCCCACGGGCAGCCCGTACTCCGCTACCGCCCGCATGACGGCCGGGTCCGCGGTCCCGCGCTTGATCTGCTGTGTGAGCGCCCAGAGGTACCAGCCGCATTGTTCATCCATGGCCAGCAGACCGATGGACGCACGGTCGACCGTGGCCCAGGCCTTGTTCTCCAAGAGCCACAGTTGCCCGTCGATCACCACCAGGCCGTCGGCTTTGTATCGGTAGTCGAAGCGGCTAGAGGCGCGGCCGCTCAGTGCAAGCACAGGCGTCCGGCCCTCCAGTTGCGTGCAGATCACGTCGTCAAACTGGTCGGCCGTCCGGGCGTAGTCCACGTACAGCGCCGCGATCTGCTCCAGCGTCTCGGCGCGTTCGCGGATGGCCACCCACTCTTCCTCGAACAGATCCATCTTGGCCGCGATGCGCTCGGACTCTTCGTGCTCGGCTACCCGCATGGCCACCAGCATCGTGTCGTAGTTGTACGCCGGCCAATCGTTGTACAGCGCGTTCAGCCCCGCGTCGATCACGGAGCCCTCGCGGAACCCAGCCGACTTGCGGATGGGAGATAGACGACGGTCGTAGTTCAGGTGGCCCTTGTATGGGCACCGACGCCGGTCCTTCATTTCTGAGTACGTAACGGCAGTCTTCATACTGCTTCCTTCCAGTTCTCACCGCGGACCACGTGGCCCACGTTCTGGAAACTGATGCCATAGATGACCGCTATGTCTTGATAGCGCATGGCACCGGGAGAACTTCCCAAATCACGAATCTCACGGGCCTGGACGGCGGTGAGTTTTGCTACTGTGCTGCGCCGGATATTGGTGGTTTCCGTCACGGGTTCCAGGTGGTCAGGATTGACGCATCCCCGGTTGCAGCAGAGATGATCGAGTTCCATACCAACCGGGATGCAACCCCTCGTCTGCTGGTAGACGTAGCGATGAGCAAAATGCTCACCTTGGATGTTCACCCTTCCGTAGCCGTGGGAGTCTTTGAAACCGTTCCAGTTCCAGCATCCCGTTAGGTCGTCAAGGGTGTATCGTTCGTGGAGCGCTGCGGGAGAGCGCTTGTAATGCCCGGCGACGAACCGGAAGAAATCTCCCTTAACCGCTCCGGTCGCCTTGTGGTTCTTGGTGATTCGATTGGTCGGTTCGCCGCAGCCACATTCGCAGAGCTTCATCGCCGCTCACCTCCTCGAAAACACTTGCTCTTTGACAGTCGCAGATTCATGGTGTTACACTCCTCTCAGATTGTTTCTCAGCCGCCACTCAAGCGGCACTCCGAGCGCCCGCGTCAACGGGCGCTTTCCTTTGCATGGCCACGTTGCGTTCCCTCGCGGCCGTCGCCAGCGTGTTGTTCACGCGCTCCATGTGCGCCGCCACGGCTATGGCCATATCCAGCTCTGCCAGCACCCGCCGCGCGTCTATGGCCGACTGCCTGAGCACCCGCTGCTGGTACTCGATCTGCTGCCTCAGGTCGTCCACGACCGCGTACTCGTTCTCACTCGCAGCCATGATGGTCGTGTCGATGCGTGTTCTGTTCATGTCACCTCCTCCCAGAGTGCGTCGAACGATTGATGATCCCGGTCACGGTGCTTCGATTCAGCCCGTATAACTGGGCCAGGTCGCGGTGCGATATCCCGCCCTGCGCGTAGCGTTCGCGGATGGCGTCCGCCTCGGCGTCTGTCACCTTCTGATTGCGATAACCGCAGTACAGGCGGCTCTCATCAGGCTGCAGGTCGCGGTGCAGATCGCAGTACACTGCCAAGTCGCCCGCAGGCTTCGTGTATCGGCCCACCTGACTGCCACACACTGCGCAGCGACGTCCCACGCCGAAGTCATGTGGCGGCTTCTCGGATCGAGGTATCGACGCCGACACTCTGTGGTCGCGCGCCTGGATCACCGCGGCGGGAACAGCCCGAGGATCCCGAACGCCGCCGCCAGGCCGAGCGGCATCCCGAACCATGCGCCGAGGCGCCGCCACGACCAGAGCCAGAGCGGCCGGAGCCTCACGGTTGCCGTCCCTTCTCCCGGTCACACCGGGCGGCGTTGATGGCCAGGCTGATGACGATGCCGAAGGCGGCGGCGTAGAAGGCGACGATGAGAATTGTGATGAGGATGGACATCAGGAGCACCTGAATATCTTGATGTCGGCACCGTGCAACTTCGCCCAGTCCCAGTCCACAAAGATGAAGGATGCGTTTGAGGTCCGCCTGATACCGTAGAGCCCGGCGATGCTGCGGGGGAGATCGACTACTTCTTGCGCGAGACGTATGAGGCCTGCGGTTCTCATGGCTGCGGCCGACAGAAGAACTCCATCCTGTCTCTTGCTCACATACGCCTGCACCCACAGGTGCGGGTAAATCCAGCCACGGTCAGACTCGATCGCGCTGAGACGTTTCTCGTACTCGGTCTTTGCACCGGACGTGCGCGAGTAGCGAATGGTGAAGGTGTCCCAGGCCGTCTCCCACTGGATCCGACTGGCGATGCCTCGGATACCAAGCTCCTCCTGGTGATGCCAGGCGTCGATACCGGACGCCATGTCCATCAACCTGGCCATGCCGCTGTCGGTGACAGTCTCCACGGGGATGAGAGCGCCGCCGCCGAACCACGGAGACACAACCGGCCAGACAATCTCCACGAAGTCGCGAGCGCTGTCGGACAGGTCTTTCGCGACAACCGCCCTCATGCCGTCACCGTGAGTCCGCGTTGCTCGCAGATAGCGAGCATGGCGGGGTTCGTGTCGCATCCCCACCCTTGGCGTCCCAACCGCGCAGCCGCCAGAAGGTGCGTGCCGGTACCCGCAAATGGATCAATCACCAGCTGCCCCGGCGTGGTGGCGTGACGGATGTACTGCTCCACCAGATCGTCCGGCTTCTGCCAGGTGTGGTAGCGCACTTCGTGGCGCGCGTCGGGTGCGTTGACGATCTGGGCCGAGAACTGCTCGGTGAGTAGTTCACAGTTGAGAGACGGAGCCGCCGATCCGCGCAGGTAGAAACACGCCTGCCAGTTTCGCTTGTAGCCCATGCTGGGCGCCGGGCCGATGGTGTTGCGATAGGCCCAGACGAGCACATCGTCGAGCATCAGACGTTGCTGAGAGAGCAGCACGTCGAGGTAGGCGTGCATCTCTTGTGGGTAAGAGCCCGTGAAGATGTAGGCGCGGCCGGTAGGCTTCACCGCGTCGAGCGCCACCGGGAGCCAATGACGGGCGAAGGCAACCACGTCGTCAACGTCGGTCGAGTAGGGCGGGTCGGTGAGCAGCAGGTCCGCACCGCCGGAGTCGGCCACCATGCGCAGAAAGTCACAGGCGTCCGACTGCATCACCCGCGCGGTCAGAGTCTGAGGTAGGTCGGTTTCGATCCGGGCCGTCTCGCGCTCGACCTTCTGCAGCGCTTTGTACGCGCCGTCAACCTTGCCCGTCTTGTCCATCTTCTCGACGAGAGGCAAGAGTACGGGATCCGCCTCGGCGGCCTCGACAACGCGCCGCGCCTTCTCCAGCGTGCGGCCGGACATGCCGACGTAGGTGGCGGCCTTGTCCACCGTGCGACCGCTAGGGATAGCGAAACTTTCGCTATCCTCCCGATATGCCTTGTTCACACCTACCGGCGTCCGGACCTCATCCTCCACCGCCCGAGCGATATCCACAGCCTCGGACGGCGATAAGTCGAGTCGCTCGACGTTCTCGTCATGCTCGCCGCGCAGGATGTCCGCGAGGTCGAGGACGGTCACCGGCGTCTCAGTCCAACCGAGCAGACGCACGGCTGCAAGCCGCCGCTCTCCGGCGATGAGCCGATGGTCGGGAGTGACAACCGGCGGATGGAGTAGGCCGATTGCGGCAATGCTGTCGGCAAGGGACTGGATGTCCCCGAGGTTCTTGCGCCGCCGGGTACCGACGATGATGGAGTCGGTAGGGATCATGCCCTTGGCTCCCGTGCGCCGAACGTCTCAAACGTGTAGTCGAGATCAGGCGTGTTGAACTGGGCCTGGTGCCTCAACTCATTGGCGTAGTGGCGCAGGCCGTTCGCCTGCTTGATGGCTTTCGCCAAGGCTCGCTCAAGTTCAGCGATCCGTGCAGGTTGAGAAGAGACGCCAGTCCCCTGCCTTACCGTAGGCGCGGGGGCAGGGAACTTCATGCCGCTACCTTCCCACGCTGCAGAAGCCAGCGCATGATCTCGTCGGGACGGAACACGGGCGTGTCGCCGTAGACGGCCGCCGGGCGGGGGAAGTCCCCGTGTTTAGCTCGCCATGAACGCACGGTCACCGGGCGGCAACCTGCGAGCTTGGCTATGTCCTTGGTGGTAAGTAAAGTTTCCATGCCGTCACTCTAGCACGAGTGCTACCGGCCGTCAACAGGCGTGCTATAGAACGACAGAAAGCCCCGCCGCCTGTACTAGCGCGACGGGGCAGTATGGCTCAGTGAATGGCTTTGAGCCATTGAGTGAGCCATTGCTCACCCTACTGACGCCGATAGGGTGATGGGGCGTATGGCACGGAGGGTGACGAGAGGCACGCGTCCAACCATTTCGCCGATCTCGACAGAATGGTCCGCGCTACCAGCCGATATCCCACAGCGCCGAATGACGGTGTGTGAACCGGGTTGGGCTCACTGACTCTGAATCGTTCCACCGGCCGTCCCGCCACTGGCGCCTCAGACGATGCTCGTACTCCTTGCTGGCCCAACGGCGGGCACCGATGCCGGGCTGGATACAGCCCCACAGTAGATGCCTGCGATTGCGGAAGTCCTTGCGCTTCTCAATGCGCGGGTTCGGGTTGAGACGGGCCATGTCATACCTCCCCTCGGATACCTACAACATGGCCCCTCCTAATTATCGTTTCAGCCCGATCCCGGAAATGGCGGCGGTGCGGCCAGACTCTTATTTCAGCGGACAGCAATAGCCGCTCCTCCCGTGTTACTCTGAGTACAGATCCCTTCGTCCGGGCCTTCGCAAGGGCTCGCCGGCCAACGCCAGCGGGCCTTTTGCGTTACCACTCGCCCCCCGTCCATCCCTTGACCGACCGCGTGTCCATGGCGAGCGCGGCAGCGATAGTCACCTCAAGTTTTGCGCCCCGCGATTTCGTCCAGCCGAAAAGCATCACCACCCCATCGCAGTCCGTGAGCGCCTTGATATCCCGGCGCATGTGGTGCGCCCACGGGAGCGACGTATCGTCGCCAGCCTCGGCCGGGTTGACCACCTCATACCCGGCGGCTCGAAGCTCTGCGGCTGCCGCGTGGAAGGCGGGGTAGTTGAAGTCGGCTTTCCCGGACATGGGGCCGGCGAGGTAGAGTTTCATCGCTCGAACACCAGCCACCAGGCGCCCACCAACAGCCCGGTCACACCCAACTGGATCCACCACCCGGCGTTGGAGAGGGCCAGGGCGAAGCAGACGGTGACCACGGCGATGCCGATGCGGGCCTTCCACGTCTCGTGGCGCTCGCGGCGGTGTTCCTCGCGTTGTTCGCGCCAGAACTCGGCGATCTGGTGACGCTCGTTCATTCTCCACGCTCCAAGGTTGTGTCCTCGAACCAGTCGCTCGGCACCCCGAGATACTTCGTACCGTTGAGGCCCTCGACATCGCGGTGATCGTCCGGCCACACCTTCAGCACCTTGACCAGGATCGTTTTCCTCGCTTCTGGCAGGTACATGGGTACCACAGGAGGGTGGAGGTTCTCGTACATGCAAGAATCGAACCGAGAGCCACCTGGGTTGTTCATCCGCATCTCCTGTGTCTGGGACGTTACAGTACACCATACATCGACTGCCCCTCTCATGCAAGTAGCCCGCCGGGTCGAAACCTGACGGGCTACTTTGCGAGACGGCCCTGGACACGAAAGGTGGTCAGTCCGTCCTGCCGGTGATCAATGTCGGGCTCTGCCGGCCTACCCGTCCTGCTTGGGCGCGGTGTCCCGGTGATGCTCGGACAACCACGTTTTCACGAGATCCCAGTCGTACACCAGGGTGCCCCCGTACTCGGCGAGATACTCGGGGAAGTCATCGAAGCGGTAGCGCCACTGGCGCACGGTGCCGGGTAGCACCCCGCATTCCCTGGCTATCTCGCGAGTAGTCACCACGGTGTCCATGCGGCCATTGTACCACGGATGTCCTGATGTGTAACGTGTGAGGTACTCACTGTCATCGCTGACCGCTCCCACTCCTTCAAGGAGGGGGCGGGGGGGGTGGATGGTTTGCTGGTTCTTCCTCGGTGTGTCCTAGGTTTGTTCCTCCCTAGGTAGTAAAGATAAGCAGTCCCATTCCTGTGGACAACTGCCACTAAGCCAGGACTGAACCCGTTTCATCATGTGTGAAATGTTGTTCACAACCTGTGGATACTGTGTGGATAACGACAAAAAGGCCCCCGCCTAGACCGTTGGGCGTCGGTCTAGGCGGGGGCAGCCGGGGAGGGAGAGAACTTGGGTCAGAGTCCGCGAATCATCGGACCCGACCAGTCGATAGCCAGAGCGGAGATCTCCTCGCCGCAGAACTTGTGCGCCACGCGCGACGGCCGGGGGCGCTTGCGGTCAACACCCGTGCGCCCCGGTACCAACGATGGGCCGTCGGCATGGTCGGCAAGACAGGGCCACGTGTACCATGCGCGAATGCCCCACTCCTCCCAGTAGCGCGAGAGCCTGAGATCGTAGTTCAGGATGTCCACCAGGGGGTCGCAGAACTCGATCATCGGCACCACCGTCTCGGTCGGCACGACGATGAGCGGACCCCAGTGAATCTGTCGCATGGTGATCCACGATGCGCCCTTGCGGTCGGCGAGCGCGACGAGATCCTTCACCTTGTCGTTCTGGGGCCTCAGACGGCCCACGTAGCCCACGAGGGGAGCTTCGGGAGGGATGTAGGCCAGAGCGCGCTCCAGGCCCGCCAGGAGGTCGTGAGGGATCAGTACGTCATCCTGGAGGACGAGGTGATGGGTGCAGTCGGGATCGGCCGCCAGCATACTGCGCCGACCGGTGTCCCATCGGTCCTGCAACTGATCCCAGACCACCGGCACCTCGCGGTCGAGCTTCCCGATGAGATGCTCGACCTGTCCCGCTCTGGCCGGGTGCGCCATGATGGCGGCCGAGAGCCGGATCTCCCTGTCGGAGGGTATCGTCCGAGGGAGGGGGGCTTCACGCTGTGGTTCCCGCGGCGCTCGCACTGGTTCCGGTCGCTCGCGCTTCGCCTTCTGCATCTGGGCGTTGGTGAAGATGGGGCCGTTCACTGCCCACCCCGCCGGTCGATAGTGATCTCGGGGAGTAGGCCGCCGGCCGCATTCACCACAGGCCCGTCCCAGTTCACCTTGAGCGCCGACCGGTCCCGGCCCAGAAAGTGTTCGGCCACCCGGCCGCCGGGATGACCCGGTCGTGCCATCGGCCGGCCGGGTACCACCGAGGGACTCTCACGATGGTCGACCAGCGACGGCCACGTGTACCAGACCCGCACCCCGCGCTCCAGCTCCCAGTAGCGGGAGAGGCGCCGGTCATAGTTGGGGATGGTCGTGAGCGTGTCGCAGTGAGCCACCATCGCGTCGATGGCCTCGGTGGGCACCACGACAAGCGGTCCCCAGTTCAGCGTGTGCATGGTCAGGAACGACGCCTTCATGCCGTCCGCCGTCGTCACGGCATCCGCAAGGAAGGGCAGCCGCGGCCGGTAGCGACCCACGTAGCCGCACAGAGGGGCCTCAGAGGGCACGTAGGCGAGCGCGGCGGCCAGACCGGCCAGGAGGTCGCGACAGGGCACCGCGTCGTCCTGGAGGACCACGTGATGCGTACAGGCGGGGTCGTAGGCGAGCATGGCACGGCGGCCGGTATCCCAACGGTCAGCCCACCGGTCCCAGATCACCGGGAGCTCGGGGTCGCCCAGTGCGGCGAGCAGATCCGGTATGAACGACTGGCGCATCGGGTGGGCCATGATGGCCGCCGACAGGGTGACGGTCATGCTTCCTCCTTGCGGAAGACCCACATGCCGATCTCCTCCTCCATCTCGTCCTCCGGTCTGCTCACGATGCCCCAGCCCTTCGGTACGTCATCCAAGAACCTCCGGTGCAGGACATGCGCCCGCCCGCGCTCCACCTTGTTACTGGACTGGATGCAGACCAGGGGCGCCGACCCGAAGACGAGCTCCAGGTGCCGGCGGTAGAGAGTGTCATCCACCAGATGGAAGATGATGTCCAGGGAAAGCGCGAGGTCGGCCTCGGGCAGTGGCGGCGGGGTGACTCCATCATAGAGGGCGAAGGCCCAACCGGGGCGGTCACCACAGGCGTCCTTGCACAGTCGTAGGCCCTCGGGCGAGACGTCCAGACCCAGGTACCGAGCCACCCGCAGCCGCGAGGCCACCCGGCCATCACCGCAGCCCCAGTCGATGACGGACGCCACGCCCTCGCTCTCGATCAGGGTATTGACGAAATTCCCCTTGGTCCGCGCCGCCCTGCGCCGGGAGCCCAAGCCGGAGCCTTTGCCGCGGCGGTAGCGGTCGTCCCAGTAGGCCAACGTGTCGAAGTCGCTCATGCTTCATCCAATCTCACGAAATCACCCAGAAGACGCAGCTTCTCAATGAGCCGCGGCAAGGCGAACAAGGTGGCATCCGGCCATGCATGGAGAACGATCTTCACGGGGTCTGCCTTGGAAGCGATGACGTCTTTCACGCACTCGAGTATCGACGCCGGCGTGGCCTCGGGATCCCAGTCCCTCGGGTCGACATCCCAGCCCACATGGCGATACCCAAGGTTGTCGAGAAGTTCTGTCATGCCTGGATGGCGTGGGCCCGCTCCGTCCCCGTAAGGCAGTCGAAACCAGGGCCGGGGGTCAACCCCGCACACGGCTACGATGGCGGCCTCGGCCTTGGTCACACTTTCCTTGGCCCCCGGTTCCCGCAGCTTGGTCATCGGCGCATGCCAGTGCGAGTGGTTCCCGATGAGGTGACCATCGTCGCGGATCCTCCGCAGCAGATGCGGATGCGAGAGCGCCCAGGCTCCTTGCACGAAGAAGGTGGCCTTCACCCCTTCGGCCTTGAGTATCTCCACCATGAGTTCGGGGTTCTCGGGGTCGCAGGGTCTATCCGGGTGTTCGGTGTCGATCGTGAGCGCGATACGCATTCAGCATCTCCTCCCGGTCACGGGCCCCAGCCAGTTCCATTCAAGGGCCGAGGCATCTTCGCCAATGAACCGAAACGCTCGCGTGAACCCGCTGCCCAGAAGCGACGGACCCTCGCGATGGTCCACCAATGACGGCCACGTGTACCAACAGCGCCAGTCCATCACGTCACGGCAATACCGGCCGATGCGCTGGTCGTCTGCCGGGAAGGCAGCGCCACCTTCCCACGCGAGCATCGGTTCGATGATCCAAGCCGGGAGGACGATCGCGAGTCCCCACCGGAGCGTCGGCAGCACGAGCCATGAGCAGTCGTCCGCCTCAGCGAGCGCCACCCGCTGCCGCACGCGCGCTACTCCCGTGGCACCCGGGTGAGGCGTCCCCACGAAGAGGGAGGCGATGGTGTCGAAGGGAGCGCGGGAGGCGAGCGCGGCTTCGAGCCCGGCCCGAAAGTCGCGGCAGACGAGCGCGTCATCTTGGAGAACGAGGTGGTGAGTCGCGTCCGGGTGGTACATCCTCCAGGCCCGGGAGCATGTGTCCCATAGGCCGAGGCTGCGGTCCCAAGATACGGCGCTGTCCTCGAGGCCTACCTTCTCCTGGAGATCGTGGACCCATCCTGAGCGCGACGGGTGAGCCATGATGGAGACGGAGAGGCGGGTCTCGCTCACTACTTGAAGCCGACGGCCGGATGCGGCTGTAGATCCCAGCAGCGCCAGCCGCCGCGGCGCACCAGTTCGTTCACCGCTTCAGTGACTCCGCGGTTGCACTTCTTCTCGCTGTCGTAGTCATCGAAGCAGACGATGGCCCCCGGCGCGAGATGCGGTTCCCATGCGGTGAAGTCGCCCATCACGCCCTCATAGGTGTGGTGAGAGTCGATGTGGAGAAGGCCCACGGGGCGGCCGGTCCACTCCTTGCCAGCGTCGGCGCCGAAAGCCCGGAAGGCGGTGATGCGTTCGCCCAGTCCCGTGCTCCCCACCTGAGAGCAGAACGCCTTCATGGTGTCCTCCTCTGCGAAACCGAAGCGGCCGGTGATGTTACCGGCGAGGTTCCAGGGGTCGATGCACCACACCTTGGCCCCGTTGCCGCACTGGGCGCCCTCGGCGAGGTAGCACCCGCTCTTGCCCTTGTACGACCCGCACTCCACGATCACTTCGTCGGCCGGTACGGTTGCGGCAAGCTCGGCAAGTCGCAGGCCCATCTCGTCAGAGATCAGCCCCTCAAGCGCGGCCAGCATCTTCAGACGGTCCTCCGGTATGGATACGCTCACAGCGGTTTTCTCCTCAGTCGGCGCTGATTGACTCAGTGTGACCACGCGAAATGTCAGAGACGGAAGGCAGGGGGCGCTTCCTGAGCCGATGTTGATTTCCCCACCAGTGAAGACAAGAGGCGTCAGGGTACTGGTCGTAGTGCCCCAGCCGATCAAGTTGATGACACCGCACCGGGTAGAACCACTCCTCTGGAAACACCTTCACGTCCGGGTGCCTCCGCAGGACCGAAGTGAGGTAGTGCGGCCCGGTCATCTTCGCCGGTCGAGAGCCAGCCAGCCGACTCACCCGGTCCGGTAGACCGGCTACCAGATCGAACAGCAGGGGATGGCCAGGGACGCAACCCATGATGGCGTTGTTGGCAACCTCGTCCTGAATCTCCCACGCGCAGAAAGCATCCACGTCCTCAAGCAGGGCGTCGATGGGCTTCAGGCACTCGAAGTCCGTGTCGATGTAGACCCCGCCGTAGCGGTGGAGGATCTCGAAGCGCGCGAGGTCGGAACGGAACTGTCCCTCGAAGCCGGGGCAGATGTCCGAGGCCGCATCGTAGAGTCGTTGGTTCACCAGGGGCGGAAGTTCGGCCTCCGTCCACAGGCACATCTTCCAGTCTGGATGAAGCCGCTGCCAGCCCTCTCCGAACGTCTCGAAGAGGGTTGGCATGGCGGGGCCCACCCAAATCCTGTGGAACACCCGTGGGATGGTCTGGTCCACTATCCCTGCGCTTCCTGGATCAGATGGGCCTCGTGGGCCTCATGAGCCGTGTGAGCGGCTTGGCGGACATCGGTGGCTACGGCGATGCCGTGCGCTCTGTGGGCCGCCTGACGAGCGACGGTCGCCACATGGGCGACGTGGTTGACGTGGGCGGTGCGGCGGGCAGATGCCATGTGTGGATCCTCCTTCTCCCGGTGCGGGCTTCAGAGCGTTGCTACAGGGTCGCCAGATGTGCCAGATGGGCGACGTGGGCGACGTGGGCCAGATGGGCGAGGTGGGCGGTGCGACGTGCAGATGCCATGTTGCTGCCTCCTTCCGTCAGGAGCAGGGATAGATATGTTGGCCCGTGCCGTCCTCGATCAGCACGAACCGGTCTGGACCGCCCTGATGCACCTCGAGGAAGAGGCGGGCCGTGGGTGCTGGAACCGCCGCCGGGGGGGTCGGGGTCGCCGGCGGCGGTTCCAGTGGTTGTGACGGCGGCGCGGGGATGGGGTCCGCAGGCACCGTCGGAGGATCTACAGCGGGGGCAGGAAGCACACGAGCACATGCAGCGGCAACTGCGGCCTGGGCTGTGGCCTTGCTGGCCGGCGCGAGCAGGGCGGGGTACAAGACCTTGGAACTCAGCACTGTGAGGAGGATCCCCGATACGATGGCAGAGAGCCACCAGGGTAGCCATGTGGGCCACTCGTTCCCGGCCAGGGACGCGCCGACATCGAGCTTCAGCGCCAGACATGCTCCGATGCAGATCGCCCCGGCCAACCCCATCCAGACCACCTTGTCGGGCAGACTGGCCTTCCACTTGGCGGGGATCCTCTTCCACCAGTAGAAGGCGCCCTTCACCCCTTGGGTGATGGCGAGGGCGATGAACGGGATCGCCATCGCGATGACGCCGACGGTAGCCGGACTGAGCGAAACCGGGAAGTCCTCCATCCTACCAGGGCGGTTTGTCGTGGGTCTTGGGATCCACTACCTTCATCTCATCGTCCGGTGTGGGCGCCATGACGGGGTCTTGGCGCAGTTTGTTCTGGTAGGCGGCCGTCACTCCGAGGATGGCTCCGCAGACGACCAGGGAATTCAGCACGGCTAGCACGTAACCCCACCAGAGTAACCCCGGCGTTGAGGCTGCGACTGCCGCCACCATCACGGCGGCGCTCAAGCCAAGAGCACAATAGCGATTGATCTGATCGGTGTACTTTTCACCGATAACGCTTTTGAGCACAGTCAAAAGTAGACTAACCGCAGCAACAGCTCCCGGAATAGTCGCCAGTTGCAATAACGAAAACTCAGTCATGCCTTTGCGCTCCTTCTCATTAGAACAGCCGGACGGAAGGTCAGAACCCAACGTCAGCCAAGCGCGCCATGTATCTCGCGTCCTTCTCCTCCAGGTCGGCCACGTATTGGTCAAGGCCGGGTTTGTCACCGTAGTAGATGGTGGCGAACTCGCGGTATCGTTTCTGCCGCAACAGTGGGATGTAGGCCCCGCCGGCCGACTGCTTGAGGAAGCACCCCCAGGCGCGCATACCAACATCCGGTGACGGGAAGATGAACCACACGCCCTCCCCCACTCCGGTCATCTTGCCGCTTGAGTAGTCGTGCCAGCAGGCGTTCTCCGGTGTCCGGTCACGGTAGCGGATGTTGCCGTAGTTACAGGCGACGGCAGTGATGGGACCGCCAAGTATGGGGTCCCCCAAGGATGACTCGTTGCCGAGGACGCACAGTTGCCCGACCACTGGGACGCCGAACTCCTCCAGGTTTCGGAGAATCATCACTCCAGTGATTGGACTGTGATGCGGCCCGAACCATTGGGCGTCGAGGAGGTCGGCTAGGGCTTTGGGAGAGGCCAGATTTCCCCTTTGGGATCGAGCTTCAACCTCTCGGCGGCCAGGTCGTGGTCAAGGACCGCCTGCAGCCGAGTGGCCTCTGCGATGTTGCCCGCAGCCTTGGCCTGGTCAATGAGCCGGAGGAACTTCAGCTCCATGCTGTCGCTCCGAGCCTTCGCCAACCAGAAGTGGTCTTGTTCGGAGAGCATGTCTTCCTCCTGTGCTTGGGTGGCCGTGAGCAGTTGCGCTTGGGTGATGTACGTGCCGGGGCAGGACTTTGGACTCTGCCCGTTGATGTAGCACTGCCGGTGCATGGTCAGGCCGTCACGGGTCTTGAGCGCCCCGCCATTGCTGCCGAGATTCACCCACTGCAGCGGGATGTTGGCCCACTCGCAGATGATGCGGGCGGCGCGGCCGGCCATCGCCAGTTGAACCGCCGTGAGCGGCCCCGCGTCGCCGTTGTGGACTTGCTCCATGTGAAGCACGTACCCGTTCCAATCGGTCGCCCCGACCTGGTTGTACAGGGACGGATGGTGCCCGATCCAGATGCCGTCCCACGAGAGCCAGAACTGCGGCCCGTGACCGTAGGGGAAGCCCCGAGCGTCCCGGAAGTAGTTGAAGCACCCCTGCACCGAAGACGCTCCATGCCACTGGGCCTCGGTCGGCGACTCAGTGTGGTGGAACACGAAGAAACGTGGCGCTCCCCCAGGGCGAGGCTGAGAGAGCAGCCACAGCTTCAGGTCGTCCAGGCTCAGGTGCCGGATGACCAGCATATGACTGGACTCGTCTTGGAACACTCCACCAGTGGCAGGAGCTTCCGCAGCGACCGGCTCGGGGTGAGTCGGCCACCAGTGGACGCGGCAGAGCACGGGTGCCTTAGTGTCCGCGTACTCTGCCGCTCTGAGGGCGGTCACCTCTACTAGCTGGCCGCACTCCGCGCAGGGCAGGTAGATGGTGTCCATCACTTCACCAGCCAACGAGCCAGAAGTAGACACAGCTCAAAGCGGGTCAAGAAGTCCAGCCACCGCTCCTCCAGCCAGACCAGACCGGGGAAGGTCGCTTTCACCCAACCCCTCGTCGCCAAGGTCTTCCAGTTGTCCACGTCCTGTACCCCGCTGATCCCGGCCCGCCGTGCCACGGTGATGACTTGGTGCTGAGTGACGTTGTTCTTGGGCCGGAACATATCGTCGGGGTAGCCCTGCATCAGCTTGGCCGTCTTGACGAGGTTGCCCTCTGGGAACCAGCCATTCGAGGTCGGCGGGTGGACGGACCCGTTCAAGTCGGTGTAGCCGTTTGGAAAGTCGCCCCAGGGGCGAGTCGCGAGGTTGGGTGCATCGATGATGGTGTGCGCTTCCATGGTCGAGCGGTCGAGGACGGGCTTGGTGTAGACGAGATTGCCACGGTCTCCGTACTCGTCACCCCAACTGTTCCAGAGCTTGTACGGGTTGGCGTCTTGGGGGACGTAAGCCACGAACAAGATGCGGTGGTAGCCACGCCGAACGTCGCCGTATCCTCCTGGCATGGGGACCACTCCACCGACGCGGGCCTTGTCGAACAGCGACTGCCAGACCTCGATGGAGATTGCCACGGGACACTTCGAGGCTATCGCCATCTGCACCAGCGAGTCAGGGTCGTGCTTGGTTCCGGCATAGGACTCGATGCGATGAGTCCGGGCATTCTCATCAGCCCGTGCAGTGCGGTAGAACGGCGTCTCGCAGATTCCACGGTCGCGCTGGATGGTGTAGGCGACTCGTGGGTAAGTGCCGGGTTCGTCGTTCCCATCCTTGAGCTTGCACAGCTCGTACAGGTCGTCGGGGGAGAGGTCGTTCACCGTCCCCTGCTGCCGCTCGAAATACCACGACTGCTTGGCGTGGGCGTGACCGACACACCGAGGCTGACTACCTTGATTGCTATGGACGCCCAAGCCGGGGCGGTAGTCGAATGGCTCGACTGCTACGGTGGGGACGTACAGGCTTGCCAGGAAGTCGCGCTCATCTGGGGGGTTCAGTTGGCAGCCCAGTCCGAACTCATTCTGCATATCCATCCTCCCGTGTTGTCATCAAGAACCCTCTTCGGCCGGCGCATTCGTCTCCACCACGGTCCAGTGGCCTTGGGCCAGCGTCTGGACGTGGCCGTTATCCAGCGTCACCACGAGTCGATAATCCCGGACACCGTCCGGCATGTCCGCGGTGTCATCGGCGCTCAGTTCCAAGTGGATGTGCTTGTTCACTCCCGTCGGCGTGATGATCGTGCATGGGTACTCCACCGGCGCATCGAACATGACACGAACGACCGCGACGGCCTCGGTGAGGTCGGACGGCCACCCGGCACCGGTCGCGTTGTTGAAGGGGATCTCGCGGCCCTCGGTAGTGGAATAGTCGTCGCCCTGGATGATGGGCCCGATGTCGTCCGTGGTCGTGACCGGGCTGATCACGGTGATGGTCGCCGCGCCCACCTTGGCGTCGATGGCGGCGACGGTGAGAGCCAGTGCGGCGATCGCGTCCAGGATGTCTTGCTCGGCCACGTTGAACCTCCCGATTTGTTAGGTGAGTTCTGTTCCCAGAAATCTTTGGCTGAACACAGTTCCCCGAACGCTCCCGGTAGCGCCGTTCGTTATGGTTGTGAAGCTGACTTTGTGCCACCCCTCAGTGATTTTTCCGTTTCCATCCAGCGCCACGAACGGCAAGAGGTCTGCGTCCGAGACATACGTCAAATCGTTCAAGCTCGGGATGGTCACCCCATCAAGCGCCACGCGCACCGTGGCTGGCATGGCGCTCTCACGGATACCAAAATCCAGTTCATGTGTGTGGTCCGGCGTCTCAAACTCGTGTGTATGATCCGGCAAAGAGACATCGTGCGTGTGCGCCATCCCGTGCTCGTGCGCGCCCGTGGCCGTCAGGATGCCCGAGATGAGGAAGTTGACGTAGGGCGATTCCTCGTCGTAGATCGGGTGGATGTGGGTGTCAGTCACGAGTCCTCCTCATGGCGTCACCAAAAGCACAGGGTGCAGCCACCCATAGAAGTATGCGGCATTAGCGAATCCGTCTAAGGGTTCTGCACTCTCGGTTGTTGCCTTCAGTACCAGATAGGTGAGGTCTTCCAGAACAATCGAGGATAGTTCGATGTCGTAGACCGCGCCCGCTAGGAACGGTCCAGCCAGTTCTCCGATCTTAGTCGAGAAGGCATCCCAATCGCCTGGAGCGTCAAAATCTGGTCCCCACGACCCCATGTATACGCCTATCGTCATGCTCGCTCCGCATGTGGGATAGTCCTCTGTCATGGTCATCCTGAGTTTGGCCTGAGAGGGCGCGACTGTGAACTGTGTCGTGTCGAACGCCAGATAGTACCGCGCGACGGCATACCACTCGTCGCCAGCAGTCCCGAAGAAAGTCATAGTGGCCGATTCTGCGTCTCCAGTAAGCGGCCACGTGCCGCCGTACTTGGCTAGAGCGCCAGAGGCGGCCGCTAGGGGTAGTGAGATCGCGGCCGCTTCGCCTTTAACGGCCACTATGTCGAAGAAGAGCTTCATGAGAAGACGAAGGGGTTGTGATCCCAGCCTGCGACGGCCGAACCCTCTAAGCCCCAGATGCCACCCGAATATGGGGTAAGCAAGAGCCACACAGTCTCGCCAGCGTGTGCCGTCGCGAAGGTAGAGAAGTCGAGTTCGATGATCTCATGCAGCGACCAAGGACCGGACGCACTGCCGATGGGATCGCCAGCCACATGGTCCCCTCCCGGCGTGGTCCAGGCGACTCCGTCGGAGCGAGAGTTCCACGTGGTCTGCGAGAGAACGGCAACCCCGTCCAGTTCATAGAGGGCTATCACTGGCCCTCCCTCACTAGCGTACCTGTGCGTCACGTCGATTTGTAGAAGGGCCGATGTAGTACCCGCCGGTATCGCGACGGCGAACACGGTGGACGAGGTGGGATGAGACACCTCGTCGGTTATGTCACTGCTGGCCTCTATGCCCCAGACGCTCCAGTTGGCCCACTCGTCCCAGGTGTCGGGCGCCAGAGCGTCTAGCCCCATCGCGCCCTCCATCGGGCCGCCCTTGAACGCTCTGATGTCGAAGGACAACTCAAATGACATCGGCGGTGCCTACCAACTTGCATGTGGTGGCCGATGTACGGACCACACGTATGTCCTTGATGCGTATGGCCGTCTCGTCGTAGTCCCAAGCCGACCACGCGAACTGGACGATCTCAGCGTCGGTGTCGAACCCGTGGGTCCACTCTTCCGTCTCGAACTCTCCGTCGGCGGTAATCTCGACCGCGAGCGTCACAGAAGCAGTGTCGCCGCCACCAGTGCCGCCGCCACCTTCTGCCGGACCCGTGACAGCCGGTGTCCCGGTCTGAGCGTCGATAAGCGCGTCGGTGTCCCAAGCCGTTCCTGTCTGCTCAACCTCGAAACGCACCGAATAGCCCTCGTCCACGGGTACCTCTACACTCGCAGATCCCCCGGCCGCGATCGTCTCAGAGCCGGAACCGATAGCGCCCTCCGCTTCCCCGGGATACGTTCCATAGAGTGTCCACGGGAAGGTCGCCTCGGCACTGCCCTCGTTCTGGATGAGGCCCGTGAAGACGATATCGGAGCCGCCAGCCAACGCCGCGCACTCGACGGAACGCGCGGTGTTGGCGACCTGAACCTGCCGGGACGTGCCGATGCGGACGCCACCCGCGGCGCCGCCGGCTATCCCCAGGAAGTGGTTGTTGGCGGCGGCCTTGAGTACGCTGATGCCATGGAGCAGAGAGTCGGCATCGGTCACCGTCGCCACCACGGTGTTGCTGGTGTCACTGATGCGGTGGATGGAGATCTTGGGGATGTGGATGTTGAACTTCTCGATCGCCTCGACGATCAGGGTGATGCCGGATGCGACCGAATCGGCATCGGGAGAAGAGATGGTCTGGGTGTCTGCCGTGGAGTGGTAGACATCGCTGTGGATGTGGGTGTTGATCTTGTCCTTGATGAGGTTGCAGGCGGTGAAGATGCCTACGCTGGCGCGTCCGATGTGCGGGGTGTAGCTGGCGTCCAGGTCCGCGCAGAGCGTGACCAGAGACGGTTCGTCGTTCGCGTCGGCCGCCGTCGGCGCGTCATCCACGAAGGCGTAGTGCGAGGCAGTCCTGTTCACGTGGGCGATGATGTTGTCCTTGGCCGCGTTCGCGGATCCGCAGAGCGTCAGCAGTGTCGTGTCATCCGGCGCCGCCATCGTGTTGTCGGTGTCGGCCGCCAAGTGATAGTCGGTCGAGCCGATGTGATTGTTGAACTTGGTCGCAAGGTTGCCGAGGAAGACGCGGCAGGACTCTCGGGTCGCCGGCGCGTGGTAGGTGAGGAGATCGGTGGTGTCCACCTTGTCGTGGACGCCAACCTCCCCGACCGCGACGACGATGGTGTCGGAGATGTCGAGCTCGTAGTGGATGTTGATCGCCTGGGCGGTCGTGGTCGTCTCTGACGAGGCATCGGCGGTCAGGACATCCGCACCGCCGTCCAGTGACGTCACGTTCTCCCCGCCGCCAGACGCCGCTCCCTTGGCGTAGGAGCGCATGCCCCCCACCTGATAGCGCAGACGGAGGTCGAGCATGTCGGCGCCGTAGGGCACGAAGAAGTTAACCTCGGCCGGGTAGTCCGTGCCGCCGGCGGTCCGCTCGAACGCTTCCGAGAAGGAGGTGTTCGAGTCCGTGGGGACGCCCTGGTAGGACTTCTGGAGCGTCGCCAGGTTGCGCCGGTTCTCCAGCAGGGTGAGTTCCAGGCTCGCGCTTGGGTCGCCCACGACGAGGTTGGCTTCCAGGCTGCCGGTAGAGCGCTGGATTTCGAGGACCCGCCGGGAGAGATTGAGCGTCTTGTAGAGGAAGTGGATGGTGTCACCGGGAACGATGAGTGCCGCCTCGGTGTCCGTGATGCCGATGGTGTAGGTGTCCGTGTCCCAACAGGTCTGCTCGACCATGTTCGCCACCTTGGCCTGAGCCGTGGCGAGGTCTTTGATCTCCTTGTCGGTCGCGGTCCCACGCTGCACCCCATAGCTCTGCTCGCTGGTCTTCCCGTCGCGAAGGCCGGTGGCGCGGGCGTTCACGACCAACTGGTACTGGCCGTCGCCGTAGCAGAGCATGGTGAGGTCGTTGGCGATCTTCTGCCGGTCGCGCTTGCGGGCGAGCTTGGTCACGTTCCAGCCGCGCCGGAAGGTCACGACGTTGGCAGCGCGGAGATCCCGGCCGAGTGCGGCCACGTGCGTGATGGTCTTGGCAACGGCGTCGAAGGACAGTTCCCCGCCGACCGCCTTGACCACGGAGGCCACGGCCTCGAAGAGGCTCTTGTAGTCCCACTGCATGGAGATCAGGTTGTCGGTGGTGACCGTGAATCCGGTGACCTTGACGGTGCCGGCCACGATCTCCACCTCGACGGTGTGGCTGTTCGAGGGGTCCAGACCGGGGCACGTGAGAGAGACGGCCGTGCTCACGTCGATGGGAGCAGTGCCGGGCACCAACGTGGTGCCGCTGACCGTGTACTGTTTCCCGTTGATGCGAACCTTGGCTGAAGCGCTCGCCCCGCCGGCCGCGAACCCGATGGTGACGAAGGGACCGTTGAATATCTGCCCGATCCAGTCACCGGGGTAGGCGCCCGAGATGTCCGATGCGCCTAGCGTCCACACGCCGTAGCGCTCGATGGTCCCGGCGTTGAAGGGGATGAGTGCCGGGCGGGTGTCCATGGAACCGATGTACGTCCACCCGCTGTCGGGACCGATCTCCCAGGCGCGGGCGTCATCGAACCAGACCGCAACGTCACTCGCGTTGGCGAGCCCCAGACGCATGCGTCGGCCGGTAGCCGTGGCCGCGTCCGTGAGGACGGTGTGCGGGCCGCCATCGGCCGGGATGACCACCGACTCAGCCTCTGCCCAGGTTCCGTCGATAGCCTGGAACTGGATGGAGAGCGTGGCCGAGCCCGTGCCCGCTGAGAGCGCACAGGCGGTGATGCCCACCTGATACTGCTTGCCTGCCATGCAGGGGAGGTCATCCGAGAGGGAGACGGTTCCACCGGCCGGGGCCTGCCAGACCCGGCGATTGCTCACGAGCGGGGCCGTCCATCCAGTCGGGTGCGTCCAGTTGGTGGGCTTGTTCGCGTTGTCGAGTATCCCGAAGCCGGGGTTCTTGACCGGGCGGCCCACGCGGCCAGCAAGCACCGCCGCCAGCATGCGGCTGGGGAGGCAGTTGAGGTACGTAGCCGGGCCCGGAGAGTAGTTCGTGAAGTAGTTCTCAAGCTCGGACTGCTCGGCGCTCGTGGCCGCGATGGTGAGCCCGGTTTCAAAATCACCGTCGATGGTGTCGATGACGTAGCGCCCGTCGCCGAAGAGGAACTGCCAGCCGGTGTCCAGCATCCACAGGCGGTCCTCACTGGTGCCGTCGGCCTTCTGAACGGTGGCGCCGATCTGGGCTGAGTCCACGACGCCCGACCCCTGGAGCCGAGCGCGCCAAGAGACGGTTGCGGGCAGGATACCGACCAAGGTTCCGACCGGGTCCAGGATGCGAATGTAGCCAGACTCGGCCACGGTTACGTGTACCTCCGGCGGTAGTCGGCCCGCAGCACGAAGTTGGCCGAGGATTTGGTGATGACGTTGGACCCCACGATGAGGGCCGGGAAGTCAGCATCGGTCGCCGTGTTCGCCCAGTCAAGGACGCCGTTCAGCTTGGGCGTCGGGGCCTGGGGGTCAGCGTCCACGGTGAGGACATCGCTGCTTGTCAGTGCCCCTTCATATTCGAAGGTTTCTCCGTTCACGGTGAAGGACAGGCCGGACGCAAGCGTTGCGCCGACCGTGCAGGTCCACAGGGGATAGCAGGGCACGTCTCCCCCGACGGCCATGGGGTTCGTCACCGGGTTGGCCGTGACCGGCGTCACGTCCTCCCAGTAGGGGTAGCGGTCGAAGACGAGATCGAACTGCGCCACGCGCATGTAGTACGGCAGTTGCTCGATGTCGATGTTCCAGCCCCGGCCTCGCGCCATGATCTGCTGGGCGGTGCGGTCCACCACCGTGAGTACCTTGTAGCCAAGGTCAGGGTGCACCCAAGCCTTGAGCGATGCCAGCTTGCTCAGAAGGTCGGCATGGTCAGTCCCGGCCACTACCACGTTGAAGCTCAGAGGGCGGGCCACCAGGCGCCCGACGCTCTCCACGGGGATGTCCTGACCCGGCAGGTACAGTTGCTGAATCTCGCGGCCGGGAAGGTCGAGCGGGCCGCGGACGCCGGGGGTGACGAGGTACGTGGAAAGCTCATGTTGGTCAAAGACGACGTTTGACATCAGTTCCAGTCCCCCGATACGACGTGGATGTTCCGGTTGATCTGGTCCGACACGAGCGTGGAGAGCTTGCGAATGTCCACACTGCCGAAGTCATCCACCAGGTGGAGGAAGATGTGCTGCTCGGCTTTCGCGCCCCCCATGATGTCGTGGAGGCTCGATACCGTGCTTCCCACCACGTCCTGGCCCTTGAAGGGGCTCATGATGGTCGGGACGAATCCCTCCAGCCACTTGTCCAGGTTGGCGAGGGGACCGGCCTTGGCGGGCGAGTGAAGTTCCAGGTAGCGGGCAAGCGCATCGGCAGCCGCGATACCGGCTTGCTCGATGAGGGGGATGGCGGCCACAACCCCGGCCGCCAGACTGGCGCCCAAGGTGTAGCCGGCGTTGTAATACTTGCCCTGCTCGCCCAGCAGTCGGCTCTCCTCATCGATGACTGCCTGCATCTGGTCGCTGTAGGACTTGATGAGCGCGTCCAGCGCGGCTTGGTAGGCGATCTGAGCGTCCTCACGGAGCTTCTGGAAGTGCGCGTCGGCTTCGTCCTTCTCCGCCTGATGGGCGGCCCGCACGTCATCCAGGGCGGCAAGTTCGGCTGCCTGCTGGGCGGCGAGTGAGGCGTTGGAGGCGTCGATCTGATCCTGGAGGGCCACCTTCTCGGCTTCCTGCTGAGCCGTCAGTTGTTCGAGCGCCGCGGCCTTCTGCTCCTCAAGTTGACGCCGGGCGTCCTCACGCGCCCACGCGGAGTCCTCCTGGGCCATCGCATCTCTTTGGTCTTGGATGGCGCCCTCAAGTTCACGCATCCGTGCGATGTCGCCCTCGGTGTAGTAGCCCTGCCCCTGAAGAATGCGAAGCTCGTCCTGGCTTTTGCCGAGTTCACGGAGCGCCTTGTTGCGTTGCTGCGCTCGCGTAATCGCCCGGTCATTTGAGTCCATGAGCGAGAGTTGGTCGTCGTAGAACTTGGTGAGCGCCTTGACTTCATCGTTCAGAGAATCGCTGAGGTCCGACACGCGCTTGTCGTTGGCCGCTTTGAGCGCGGCATAGTGCGCGTTGATGGCCGCTTCTTGTTTCTTGAGTTCGACCTCCATGGCAACGCCACGCTCGGTCCAGGCCGCGTTCCAGTCCGCTTGGGCGCTGTCGATGGCCTTGTTCGTCTCGGCGAGCGCGTTCTGCAGCGCCGTCTTCGAGGCGTTGAACATGGCCGTGAGCGACGAGAGCGCGGCTGCCGCATAACCCTGGATAGCCTCGGGGGTGGCGGCGTTCCGCATCTGGCCCATCTGGGCCTCGAACTGCTGGCCCAGTTGCTGCATCAGGACCGGCAGTAGCGCCAGCTGCTGCGCGGCTGAACCGGATGCGTCGGCCAGGATCTGGATCTGCATGGCGGTCTGCGCGGCGGCTGCGCCCCAGAAGCGGGTCGCTTCGGCCGCGGCGTCCATGACCGGGTTGAGACTGGCGATCTGGGTGTCGAGGGCGAGGATGTCCACCCTGAGAGAGGACAGTTGCTCGTCGGTCGCTCCCCCGGCCTTCTTCAGGTCGTACAGCGCCTGATTCGCGGCCTTCTGGGCCTCGAGCGCGGCGAGTTGCTTGTTCAGCGCAGCCTGTTGCTCTGCTGCAGATGCGCCACGGGCCTTGAGGTTCTCAAGCTCTGCGGCGTAGACGTTCGCGGCCGCCGAGGCCCGCGCGTATGCAGCCGAGGCCGCGGCGAACCCGGCCTCTTGCTCGGGGGTGAAGGTGACCGGAGTGGCCCCGCCCGTGAAGTCGTTGAAGCCCCCACCGGCATATCCACGTATCCCGCCCCGAGCGTACACGCCCAGGATGCGGCCGGTCTGCGCCCAGATGTTGACTGAACGACTGCGCCGGTCGGGCGCCAGGGGGATGAAGGCCTCACCATGCGTTTCCGGTTCGGCCCACTGCACGAGGCCGCGGGGGCTGACGGCCGGCTGGATGACCGCCTGGGTGGGCAGCATGATGCCACCCTGCGCCAACGGGACGTTCGGACTCCAGTCTGGACTGTTGAATATACGGTTATCGGTGTTGACGATGGGTATCTCCTGGGCGCCGAAGGCCTTGAGGATGGTGTTCAAGGCTCTAGCCAGGGACACCCCGACCCCGTCGATGGCCGCGTCGATGGCGGCGGTACCGGCGTTGAACTGGGTCACAAGCGCGTCGGCGATGTGCTGGCCGGCGGTACCCGCGAGGGCGCTCATCTCGGCATCGTATGTGGCGAGGGCGGTCGCCGTCTCTTCACTGCGCTTCGTCGCCATGTCGCGGAGTATCCCGAAGGCGCGGTCCTGGTCTTCCTGCGACCCCGCTATCAGTTCCTCGGCCATCGTCTGCTTCTGCTCGGCGGTGAGGCCGGATGCGAGGATGGCAGCCTGGATGTCGGGGGGCAGGTGCGTCATGTTGACAACGTACTTGCCGGCTGCGGTCGCGGCGTCGGCCCAGGTCTGGGTCATCTCCCCGATGGTGAACGCCGCTTCTTCGGCGGTGACCTTGATCGCCTCGATGGCGTCCTTCTGCGCGGTCGCACGTTCCTGGATTGCCGCCTTCTCGGCGTCAGCCTGGGCGGTGATCGCGTTCTCCTCGTCCTGGATAGTCTTGATGTGGGCGGCGGCAATAGCCCCGCCCAGGTCGAAAGTAGCGATCGCGCCGAAGGTAGCCTTCTTCTGCCACTCCGATTCCTGGGCCTTGAGGTCGGCAAGACGCGCATCCTTGACCTTCTCTATGGCGGCGATCTCCGCGTCGGCCTGTTTGTCGACGGCCTTCTTCTGCGCGTCTGCGGCCTTCTGGTTGGCCGCGTTGGTGGCTGCGGCCTCGTCGTTCAACTGATCCTGCTTGGCCTTGAGGGCCTTGTTGTAGGCCCCACCCATGTCGTACTGAGCCTCGAGTTCCTTGACCCAGGCCTTGGTGCCCTCATCGATAGCGTTCTTGAGGTCTTCTTGAGCCTTGGCCGCCGCGTCGGTGGCTGCGGTACTCTGGTTCTGCCGGCGCGTGATCTCCGCGATGGCATAAGCGAAGGCGTCTGCCGCCGACCGGCCTTGCCCGAAGGTGGTCGCGTTCTTGGCATCCCCGCCGGCCAGGGCATCACGGTAGACCTCGGCGAACTCGTGCAGTTTCACGGAACTCGACCCGAGGGACTGCAGCATGAAGTCGGCCATGTCCTTGAACTTGCCCTTCGCCAAAGTCGTGTCACCGAGCATCTCGGCGAAGGCGCGCGCTCCAATCTGGAAGTCAGGAGAACTGGCGAGTGCCTCGATAGCTGGGATGTACCCTGCCGTGAACCCCTCGGCGGCGATGATGCCAAGACTTCTGCTCTCAGCGTCCGCTAGCACCTTCGCCTGGAGGTACTGCTCACGCGCCACCGCATTGCGCGGTTCCTTCTGTCGCGCCTCGAACGCCGCGTCGAACTCGGTCTTGATCTTGGCTGCCGTTACCTTGGCCGCTTCCACCACCGCTTCGGTGTCTATGGCGGCACTGCCGATCTTCACCGGCAGGGTGACATTGGCGGCGTCGAACAGTGCCTGGACAGTCGCCGCGATCTCTTCGGGGGCCATGCCGTGGAGTTGCATCTGGTACGCGATCTCGATGGCTTTGGCGCCGGCCGCGGCGACATCATCCTTCAGTTTCTTGATCTGCTGGATGAGAGCATCGTTCTTGGTGAGGAACTCAGACGATGCCTGGGTAACCCCGTTGTACTGAGCGATGGCGATCGCGCCCCAGTTGCCGCCCATGCTCTCCGCGAGCGTCTGGGTGGACTTGACTAGGGCGTTGGTCTGAGCCGTAAGGTCTTCCTGGTGTTTCTTGCCCTGCTGGTAGGCATAGCCGATCATCGCGATGGCGGCGATCGCAAGGGTGACCGGGTTGATGAGTGCGTAGAAGGACGCACCGAGAACCTTAATACCCGCTCCGAGGCCTGCCGCATTGGTGCCTGCCCCAGCCATCGCGGCCCCCATAGCCGCCGCACGGCCACCCATAGCCCCCATAGCCGGGTACGTCAAAGCTATGGCTCGGGTGACGCCACCCGTGGTGATCGCCACACTGTTCATGCTCGCCGTCGTCAGGCTCATCGCGGCCCCGAGCGCCCCGGTAGTCTCGGTCGCCACCAGAGCGGCCCCGGTGTACGCCGCCCACGCCTGGGTGATGGTCTTGACGACGGTGAGGCCGACGATGCCGTTCTTGAGCGCCACGAGTCCTGACGCGACCTTGGAGATGATCAAGACCCCCAGACCAAGCTTGGCGAAGAACGGCAGGATGCCCCCAGTCATGGCGAGGCTGAAGCCCTTGCCCACAGCCTCTGCCACGTCGCCCAGAGCGTCCAGGGACGACTGGATGGTGCGGAGGGCATCGTAGACCCCGGGCGCCTCGTTCTTGAGGGCGTTCATGAAGCCGATGCTCTTGGCCTCGGCGTTGAAGGCCGACAGCCAATCGCGGATCCCCTTGAGCTTGTCCTTGAGCGTGTCGAAGATCCCGGCCTCGGCGATGCCGGCCATCTGTTTCAACTGGTCAGCGGTGGTGGTGGTGAGGCCCGACCATGTGTCGGACATCTTCTCCATCATGCCGCCGAAGCGCGCCTCGATACCCGCGATGAGGGCGGGGATGCCCACGTCGGCCGCGATGCCACTAGTCTCCGAGATCTTCTGAAGCTCGGCCACGCTCTTGCCCATGGCTTTGGAGAGCACGTCCCAGGCAGGGACACCGGCCATGGCGATCTCACGCATCTCACGGGCGGTGATCTTGCCCATGGACACCATCTGCCCGATAGAGAACGACATACGGTTGAAGACCTCACTGGAGCCGCCAACGGCGGCCGTGGCGTCACCGATGGCCTTGAGCGTCTTCTCCACGTCCTTGGCCGCGACACCGTAGGCGATGAGCCGCTGTGCGCCGGTCACGAACTCGGGGAACTTGAAGGGGGACTTCGCGGCCATCGCGTAGAGGCCACTGAGCATGTCCGAGGCGGCAGAGACGGACCCCAGCATGGAGGTCATGGCGATAGTGGACTGCTCCATCATGGCGTCGAACTGGATACCGGATACGGTCGCGGCCGTGAATGCCGCGGTCAGCGCACCGATCCCGGCCATACCGGCGTAGATGGTGGTGGACATGGCGAGGTACTTGAGACGCCACTCGAGCATGCCGAGGGTGGTGTGCATGTCCCGGCCGTGCTTCTCCACCGCGGTCCCGGCCGTCTTCATGCTGTTGGAGATCTGGTTGCCCGCCTGAGTGGACGAGTTTCCGACGTTGCCCCAGGCCTTCTGCTGGTTCTGACCGTGTGCGGCCATAGTCTGGTCGAACTTCTGCAACGCGGCATAGGCCTGCTGATCCATGACGCTGATGACGTACTCTAGGCGGCCACCTTGGGTGGGCAAGGGTTCACCTCCTGAACGGGTCGCTATGAAGCTGTTCCTCGGCCATGCGGAGGATCGCTACCTCTTCCGGTGTGAGGTCTTCTGAGTCCTCTGCTGGTTCTGGCCGGTCTTGCAGGATGCCCACGACCTTGAGGATCTCGATGGCAGACCGGGTGATGCGTTGCGCGATCATGTCGGCCAGCATCTCGGCCTCTTCGATCTGGAGCCGCGGCAGATGTCTGCTCATCGTCTGTATGTCGCCGGCCGACTCAGAACGCAGGACGCGCCCGAGGGGCATGGCGTAGCCGCGCGCGATGCGGCACAGGCTGCGCTCGATCTCCTCCTCGGTAGGAGGGTCGCGTTCTTCTACCGGGCCGCTCTGCGCGCTTCCCGGTTCGCCTTCGCCTTCGCCGGTCCCTCGCGGAAAAAAGCTTCCGCTTCTTCTCCTACCTGCCGAAGGGTGACCCCGTAGAAGTTCTCGATGAGGTCATCTGCATCAAGTTCAGGTTCGCACACCATCGCGGACACGATTGGCGCCCACTGCTCGGCAGTGGCAAGAGGGTCGATGTCCTCTATCTCACGCTCGGCGGCCTCGTCTGGCGTGACGACTTTGCCCTCTTCAACAGCTTTCCAGCGCAACTGGTTCGTCGCGATGAGTTTCTGTAGGTAGTCGGTGTTCTTCAGCCGCGCACGTTCGGCCGCATGTTCCCGGGCCACCGTGAGCGGACGTATCGTCCAAGTCCGTGGAGTTCCATCGGGGTTGTTGTACCCCTCGTTCATGTCGGGGATGTCGGTGAAGATCAGGGTTGCCTCTTCGATACTGTTCTTCAAGCTACGCTTGACGATCATGACAGATACCTCCCGTGTTCTGTGAATCCCCCCGGCCCCCGTGATGACACGGGAGAGGCACCACGAAGGCCGAGGGAAAGGTTGGGACTACAGGGTCGACGCCCTCTTAGCTCCCGATGGCGTAGTTCGCGAGCGCGTTCTTGACGGTCAGGGTGATCTTCGGATCGGAACCCGTGCAGCGCGCCTCGAGAACGAGGTCTTGAGGCTTGCCGTCGGGGTCGACATTGAGCTTGGGCAGGGCGTTCCGGTACTGGCTCTCCACCACATCGATAGCGACCGAGCACTCGGGGCTGTCCTCCTGGGTGAACTTGGCAGCGAAGGAACCCATCGAGATGGCCGCCTCGGGTTCCGCATCGTTGGCGGGTGTCGCCGTACCCCACACCAGGAGGTTGTACTGCGCCGCCTCGATGATGGTGATGGTGGCCTTGTAGTCCAGGTCGAGCGGCCCTTCCTGGATGTCGTAGAAGAAGTAGTCCTCGCCGGGGATCCCGGTGAGGTTGTTGTTGATGTTCAGTTCGTAGGCCTTGATGTAGCCGACGGTGGCGTCATCAAGCTCCCACGTCCCTTTCGCCATGTCCCAGGAGAAGATCTCGGCCACGGCTTCCTTGGTCGCCGGGATGGCCGGCGGCGAGGTCTTGTTCTGCACGGCCCCGGCGCCCATCAACACCATCTCACCCGTGAACAGACGCTTGTCGCTGGACGTGGTCAGCTTCAGGGTGTTGATCATCAGGTTGGGGATGACCATGTTGATGGTGTCGATCTTCAGCCACCCGGTGATCCAGAGCGGTTTCCCTGCTTGGTCAGGCGTGACCGCGTGGGTGAACGGGTTGGCGACACCAGAGGACTCGAGGGCGCCCAAGGCACCGTACAGGACGGCCGCGAGGTTCTTGGGTTGGGCCACGAAGTTGATGGTCCCGCCGGAACCCATCTCCCCGATGACGCTGATACCATCGGCGGCGCGCTCGCCCTCGGCGGTACGCACAGTCTGGATGGCTCGGTCGGGGCCGATGCTGGTCCCAGAGAGGAGTCGGAGCGCGTAGTGCGGTGTCGGCGCCGGCACGTCCTTCTCTTCCTGGAACGCGAACATGAAATAGGCACTGTTGAACTTCACTGTCCACCTCCTTCCAGAGGCATATCGTTGCTTGGCTGCATGGGAACGCGCTCGAGGCGGGCCACAACCCGCCGCGCTTGCGCGCCTCTCAACAGCAGGAACGCGATCTCCTGCTGGTCGTTTGTGGCATAGGGGAACCGGAACGTCTTGCGTCGGCCACCTACCGTGGAGGTCAGTTCGTTGACCTCCATACCCTCGGGATCCTTGAGGGTGAAGGTACGCAACTCAGGCACGACTGCCATTGCAGGATCACCTCCTCGTCACGGGTAACTGAGGGGCACCTGGATCCCGAACCGATAGCCCTCCGCGCGGCCTATGTCGCCGAAGCGTTCATAGAGCATCTGGGGGTCTACCGGCTCCAGGGGCCTGATCTCATCCCAGTAACCGGCTGCGTAGCCATAGGTGGTCAACAGGATATCGGTCAGTGCGCCTTGGTAGGCATACAGGCGATTGTGGAGTGCGGGCAGACCGGCGGGCGTCGGCACGTCGAAGGCGCAGATGTCCACCGGGTATTCCCAGAGGTATGCTTCAGTCATGGCTTCAAGTACGACCGGGCCACCGGAGAAGATCACCACACAGGGCGTGAGGACGATCTTGTTGGCATCCTCTTCGTTGATGTAGACGGCTTTGATGTCGGGGAGCGTCTCGTCGCGGTGCGCGGCGCGGACGACGGCCAGTTTGGCCGGCATGTCGGCCATCAGCACCTCTGCCAAGTACTCGAGTATGTGCCTGTGCGTCTCGCCCTTCATCACAAGCTCGCTATGGCTGCGGCGAACTGCCTGTCGAGAAAGCCGCGCACATGCAGGAGGGCATAGTAGCCGTAGCTACGGGACTTGACCCCGGGGTGGTGCGCCTCTCTGCGGACGCGCCACTTGCCGGGAGGACCGGCACCGCCGCGCGATGCGGGCCATGCGACGAGCGCGGACGTGTTGCGTCTGATCCACCCGTGGCGCCACTTCTTGGCTCTGATGACATGCGCTCGCGCGCCCGTCTCCAGAACCTTGGCCGGGAGATGGGTCGTCCCGACGGTCGCCTCGAGTTGGGTGGGGAAGTGGGTGGTGATGGACCGGCCAGAGTTGCCGGTCACATGTCCGTCCACCCCGGGCCAGTCGTGAGGGATGGCATTCCTCCAGTCGGCCTCGACACGATAGGCCCCGTTCCTGAGTACCGGGATCACCGCGGCGCGCAGTTTGATCCGCACTGCCGCAGGGCTGGTGATGCGGACATACCTCACGCTCATAGCTTCCTCCGGTACGACTCGATGATTTCTCGAGCGTCCTTGGGCCACTTGGTAGGGGCGAACACGTAGGCGTACTCCCCGCGGGTGGCCTGTTGGAGGAGACTGGTCTGCGCGGCCTGCTCCAGGATGAGCAGACAGGCGAGCTTCATGTCTTCAGGCACGTCATCGCCGTTGCCGGCGTGGAACTCCACGACGACGTTCTGCCGCCCGGCGGGGAACCCGCTCGCGCAGTAGAGTTCGCCGTGGTCGTAGACGAGCACGTTGTCGAGGTCCACGTCGTTCCCGTCGACGGTCAGAGATTCGACCGAGATCACCGGACAGTAGGGCAGGCGCAAGGTGGCCTCGCCCGAACCGTCCAGACTCGCGGTGAAGCTCTCCGTCTCCAAGGGGGCGTCGATGTATCTGCGGACGAACGCGGACAGGCCGGTGATCCAGCGCTGAAGGTGTGTCGGTCGCGTCGTGCCCGCTCCACCGAGGAAGTCTGTCACCTCGGCCAGCGTCACGATGTCGCTCACGGTTTCACCTTCGGTCTGGGGATGGGCCGGGGCTTGAGCACCGGGTCCGCCTTCGTCTGTTCAGGGAGACGCGGTTTCGTTTCCAGATTCATGGCGGGCTTCGTCTCGATGGGTGGGGACTTCTCCACCCGGCGGACGAAGAAGGGCGGGCCCTGGAAGTTCTCGATCAGGTACTCGCCAATGGAGTCGGGCACCTCATGCTCACCCGGCTCCAGCACTCTGTTGAGCACGTAGCCCCGATAGGTGTCTCGAATCGTGATGAGCATGAGGTTCTCCTCTCCCGTGCCTTACGAGCCGACGGTGATGGTGTTCGGCACGTCGTAGGCGTAGACCACGACGGGTTCCGTGGACGGGTAGCGGGACTGGAAGTCCTCGCGCATGCTCGCCACGACCTCGTCCGAACCGGCGACGATGTCGCGGAAGGACTCGATCATGGGAGAGCGCTTGCGACCGAGCACGAAGCCGTTGGTGTTGAGCAGGACGATGCCGGTCTTGGTCTTGGTGGAGTTGTCGTACACGCCGCTCGCGTTCATGTCTTCACGCAGGTAGCCGGTGGGGATGACGGGAGTACCGTCGAACCGGCCCAATTCCCCGGTGACCACGGTCGCGTTCGGGCCGTATTTCTCCATGGTGATGACCTCGTCGAGGCCCAGCATGTGGATCAGTCCGACCGGGGACACGAGATAGGCGAGGCGCCGCACGGAGACGGCGTACTTGCCCATCATGCTGCGCAGGTAGCGCAGACCTTCGGTGGTCGGGGTACCCATGTCGTAGGTGTCCGACCCGTCCCGGGCGATCTTGCGCAGACCGTCCCAGGCACTGCGGACGTCGGCAGCGGCCGAGGGGCCGGTGATGTCCGAGTCCATGTGGGTGCCGTTGTCGTCGCCGTTGATGAGGGCGTCTTCCTCGCCGTCGGCCAGCGCCTGGGCCAGGTCCTGGCGGATGAACGGCAGCATGGCGATGATGGCGTCTTCCTCCACCTCGTAGGCCACCGTGCTGTAGGCCGCGATGGTATGGCAGGACAGCGTGATGTCGTCAGTCGTGGACTCCGACTGAGTCGGGTTGGACAGACGGCCCTTCAGGTACGCGCGGGCCCGAGCGGTCTGCGCCGGGATCTTGAACGGATCGTTGGGCATGGTCACGATGGTGAAGAGAGCCGCGACCTGGCGCTCAAGCTCGAACTTCATGATGAGGTCCGGGCTGTAGCCGGTGGGAATCCACTCGGAACCGGTGCCGGACCCGCCAACGTAGGACGCCTTCACACCTTCGGCCGCCAGTATCTGCTGGATCTCGGCGTAGCTCTTGGTGGCGCGGATGTCGAAGCGAGCGTCCATGCGTTTCACGAACCGCATGATCTCGAGGACATCCTGGAGTTCGAACAGACGCTTCAGGTTCTCGTCCTTGGTCACCAGGGACGGCAGTTGGAGCTTGCGCTCGAACGCCATCTTCTTCGTCTCGACGGAACCTTCCACGTCGAAAGCGCGCTTCAGCATCGGGGCTTCGTCGATGCGACGGACCGCGTCGGATACCTTGGCCACGTCATCGGCGATCCGCAGTAGCTTCTCCTGCACATCGCCGGGGGCGCCTTCCTTGAACTGGGCCTTGGCTTCCTGGACCGCCGTGGTCAGCGTCGCAACGCCTCCCGCGAGTTCGGCCATCGCGTCTTTCAGTTCTTCTTGCAACATGAGCTATGTCACCTCCTGGGTAACAAAAAACCCGCTCGTGGCGGGTTTGGTTGGGGAGCTTTCGTCCGGATCGTATGTCTACGTGGACAGCGCTTGGCTGGCCGCGTGGATGTTCTGCGTGGTCGCGCGGATAAGCGCGAGGATGTCGTTGTCCGCTTCGATCTCGATGTCGTTCACGGCGCAGATGCCTTTGAGCAAGAGCGCCGCCGAGTCGAGTTCCTGGAGCGCCTGCCGCACCTCATCCTCGCGGCCCTCGGCCTTGAGGCTCTTGGTCAGTTCGTTGAGGTAGGTGGCCTCGTCCAAGAGGAGCGCGATGGGGTCGGCCTTCTCCACGAAGCCGCGGAGTTCGCGGTAGTCCTTGGAGGGGATCAGGGCGTCGGTGAGGTCGGTCTTGCCGGTCGCCTTGCCGGTGACGGGGGTGTAGGTGGTCTGCTCCTCCACCTCGGTGGCATCACCCAGAAGGGTGACGGACCCGTCGGCATCGGCAGTGTAGCCCTGCTGGTAGAGGGTGCTTTGCTCGGTGTCGTAGTTCTCCACAAGGTAGAGCACGGCAGAGGCCGAGTGGTCCCGGACCCACACGTAATCGGCACCGGGGTAGACCTCGCGCAGAGCCTCCTGAAGGGCAGTGTCCAACGCGCCGGCGGTGACCGCCCCGTCGATGCGCGTGGTCTTGGCGAACGCCTCAGCCACCATGAGCCGGCCGCCCTTGACGGTAGTGATGAGTGCCCGGTCGTTCATGGCGAAGCCGGTAGCGCAGATGGAATACTCGTTCAGGTTGAACTTGGAGATCTCCCTGACCGTGCGGCCCTCCTCCTTCACGAATCGCTTGCCGTCGGCGGGCACCGTGTAGCCGATGGACATGGCGCCGATGACACCCTCGCGCATGCCGATGAGCACTTCGGACCCGGCGGGAGTGTCGAACATCTTGCCCTTGGTGAAGAGGCCCTGCGGCCGGTCCTCAAAGTACAAGGACTTGCCGATGGGGCGTTCGTTCTGCAGCCACCCGTGGCTGAAGTAGATGGGCAGCGTGGGGTTGGCCAGTCCGATATGGGCGCCGGCCCCGGCCAAGATGCGGTCGTTGCCCTCGTCGATGTTGCCGTAGGCCGCCGCGTAGCCCTCGAACGTGCCTGCATCCACGTCCACCTTGAACTCCTGTGGCGGCGAGGTCTTGACCTCGATGAGCATGATCTGCCTCCTTTGTTCTCGCCGTCACTCGGCGGAGTAGGTACACCAGCAGCGGCACGCGACGTGGCAAAGCGGCCGCATGTGCCCGCTTGGGAAGGGCTGGTCAATAGGGATGCTGCCCACATTGGAGTTGGCACGACAGCGCGCCTCCACCCTGTTATCCATCATGTCGTTCCAAGCCTTGTGCGTCATGCCCTGCCGCATCGCCAGCGCCTCGCGCACGGCCTCAAAGGCGGTCCCGGACTCGTATTGCGCCGCGATCCCGGCCCGCCACTCCGATTGCCGTTCGTAGTACGCCAGGACCCGTTCGCGCAGTTGGTAGTGACCTTCGCCGCGGGCGATGCCTTCAGCTATCTGGTCGCGGATGCCGCGCACGCTGGTGGCGCTCACGTCGGCGGCAAAACGGCTCTCCTGAGCCTGGAGGAGTTCGCGGATGAAGTCGGTGTCGATGGTCACGTCCGCACCGATGCCGTAGTCGCGGGTCATGCTCGTGATGGCGCGGCCGGCCGTGGTGTTGAGGAAGGGGCGGATGGTCCGCTGCAGCGCGGCCATCTCCACCTCCATGTTGAAGGCGGCGGCGGCCAGCGCGTCGGCGTCGATCAGAAGGTCGGCCTCCCAGGTCGCCTCGAGCATGACAAGCGACTGCATGACACTGTATGCCTGCCACATGAGCAGCGAGGCGAGAAGGACGGCGAGTTGCTCGCGTTCGGCGTCGGCGTCACCGGAGGGATCAGACTTCAGCGACCAAAAGGGCGCACCACCGCCGTCTTTTGGCCTTCTGGGGCCGCGGGCGGCTGCGGGGGTACCTTTCCATTCCCATCGGGTTTCGGGGGCTCTAGCAGGCCCTGAGGGGGCTTCCCGGCGTAGGGAGCGAGTTGCGGTGGAACTGGACCTGTTGGCGGGGCCACCTCGTTCACCGGGGTGCCACCGGCCGACATATTGACCGGCACCCAGATCTTGTCGCCCTGCTGCTCCGTGGGCAGCTTGGGCAGATTCTCCCACTGTCTCTTCTCGTCGGGAGTGATCCACCACGCCTTGGACCCGGCCTCGGCGCGGAGCGCGAAGTTCGGCCGCAGCATCTCGTCCATGAAGAAGGCGGCGAAGTATTTCTTGTTGAAGGTCTGGGCCACGTGCGTCAGTTTGAACTCGATACGACGCGCCAGAGCCCGTACCGGCCCCTTGTACCACGCCTGCCACGCCGCCTCGGCCTCGGAGCGGTTACTGCTCCCCTCTATGCCCAGGACGACCGGGGAGATGCGGTATGCCGCACAGACAGAGGCGCGGGCGTCCTGTTTGCCCTCCAGCCACTGGGCATCCTTCTGGGAGAGCGAGGCGCCGTTGAACTTCAGACCCTTGTCCAGCACGGCCACCCGACCGGCACGGTTGACCCCACGGTGGACGGCTTCCCACTCGCCCGAGATCTCCCTGCGCTCGCGCTTGAGCAGATCCTGGTCAGTTTCGAGGACGCCGCCGGGGAGCGAGCCGTTCGCGAGGAAGCTGCGGTTGTAGCGGGCGGCGGCAAGTTCCGTCTCGATCGAGAGGCGGGCCGCCGTGATGGGCGACAAGCCCCGCCATTCATTGGTGGGGTTGGTCAACTTGTAGAAGAGGATCTCGTCGGGATCGTAGCCGGTGCCGCTGGTACCGACCACGTACTGATAGCCGACGAGGCCGTCGCGCTGGTTGACGATGGGTCCGAAGCGGTCGGGCCGCATGAGCAGCATCTGCACGATGCGGGTCTCCAGGATGTTCTTGACCAGTTCGACCGGACCCTCCCCACCGATGAGGAGGCTATGCACCAGCGCGTCGATGAACTCGAAGCCATCCTGCTGGGGACTGGGCTGGTCGAAGAGGTCGATCACGTCTCCTTCGGTGACCTCTTCACGGTCCAGCCCATCGCGCTCATAGACCTTGAGGGGCATGGACGCCAGCGCGTCGGAGTAGGCACGCACACACGCATAGGTCACGTAGGAGGCCGTAAAAAGGTTCTCAGCGGCCTCCTGGAAGGTCGTGGAGGAAGGCATGGCCGCAGAGGGCATCGGTTGGAACGGTTGCCCCGAGTCGAGCCCCGGTTCATAGCGGTTGCGGTCAGGCCCACGTTCCCCGCGCCCCACGACCGCCACGGGGGTCGTGAGTAGACCTACAAGGTCGAGGAAAGCCATGCTGTCACCCCCAGTAGCGTCAAGCCCAAGGCGAAGAGCACAGCCGCTCCCAGCACCTTCACGGGCACGTATTCGGGGCCTCGGATGACCTTGCGGACCTCGCCGAAGTAGAGCGGCCCCGCCAAGAAGCAGAGAGCCAAGCCACAGAGGCCGATGAGGGCGGCGAGCGCGACCATGGCTACCTCCTTGCGCGTTCGCGCAGACGTTGCATCGCATAGGGTTCGTCGGAGTCGTAGTCTTCGTCGAGGTCGTCGTCCTTGCCGAGGACGGCTTCCTCGTCGGGTTCTTCTTCCTCATCGTCGATGTCGATGCCGGGGCGGTTGCGGGCGATTTGAGACAAAACTCCGTAGCGGATCGCGTCTGGGCAATGCGTGTTGTTCTTGGGGTCCGGCTGGTTGTTCACCCATTCGTAGGTGCCGAACTCCTTGATGGTCATCTTGCAGCGCGGATGCACGAGGATGGCGGGGGCACCCAGAAGTTTCTGCACTTTGAGCAGCCGCTTCACGACCTTGATGCCCACGATGACCGGGTTGTCGGACTGAGTGCGGTGATCGAGCGAGGGCGCGGCCTTGGCCTCCCAGCCGAAGATCTTCAAGTCCTTGATACCGTCCGGGGAACGCGGGTCGCAGTAGAGCACTTCGGGTTTGGCATGGGCCGAGCCGGGACGATCGAACCACTCCTCCAGGCGGGCCGCGTGCTCCGCAGGCGTCATGCGCTGGAAGTAGTATTCGTCGTGGATAAAGGCTTGGCCCTCCTGAGTCACTTGGACCAAGAGGCAGACAAACGGATCAGAAAAACCGAGGTCCACCCAGCCCGTGAAGGGCACGTCCGGGAGCACCTCGAAGCGCTGCACGTGAACGTCGGGGTCGAACTCCTCATAGACCAGCCCGGCGTGCGTAGTGAAGTCCGCGGCGATCTCCTGGGCGAACTCCACCTTGGGGAGAGATTCCTCCAGCTCCATGATCTCCGGGTCGTTGCGGCCGCCGGGGTAGATCACCGGGTTTGTCCATGAGGGGTTCTGGAAGGTGGCCCACTGAGACGATTCCTTGGCCTTCTCCACCAGGTCGTAGTACCAGTTGCGGCCTCGAGGCGTGGTGGAGAAGACCGCCACCCCGTGGAAGTCACCAAGTGTCGGTCGGATAAGTTCCGTCCAGATGTGGGGCTTGAGGCGCGCGGCTTCCGCCATGATGACGGCGCCCACGCCCTCGCCGACCATCTGGTCTTCCTTCTCCTGGGAGCGGACCTCGATGGTGGCCCCGTTGCGGACCTTGAGCAGGTAGCGGCCGCCGATGACGTCCAGAACGTCCTTCTCCAGCTTCAGGTGGCCCTTGCGTTGCTGGATGCGTAGATCGTGCTGGAAGAGGCGAAACTCCTTGACCGCGAGCCCCTGTGTCGGCCCCACCACCCAGATGTAGAGATCGGGGATGTAGACCAGGGATCCGATGTCGCGGACCCCACTCACGGTTTTCCCGTACCTTCTTCCACATGTGTTGGTCTTGAACCGCGCCGTGGAGTCGTGGAAGGCGATCTGGCCCGCATGGGGCGTGTAGCCGATGCGGTCCCAGTATTCGCGCTTGGCTTCGGGCCGCAGGAGTTCCCGGATGGTCGCGCGGATGTTCACTCCGGCGTCATACCTTCACGAAGGCTTTGAGCCCTTCCATGGAGCCGCTGCGCAGAGCTTCTTCGATGGCCTCCTGACGGCGCCGGGCTTCAGCGGCCGCGAGGATGCTCTCAAGCTCACCCTCGCCCCGGCCCGCCCCGGCTGCCATGGCACCCACGCCAC
>Ga0194053_10000144_pt1 | contig 54717 bp, 46 predicted proteins | sample SepL228m_MetaG_FD_161684 | JGI IMG/M metagenome (GOLD analysis project Ga0194053, IMG submission 161684) | Anoxic zone freshwater microbial communities from boreal shield lake in IISD Experimental Lakes Area, Ontario, Canada - Sep2016-L227-8m | ecosystem: Environmental > Aquatic > Freshwater >...
TGGGGGGTGGAGGGGCTGGGTCAACCTCTTCGAACACGCCCGCCACCAGTGGAACACCGAACACCGGCGGGGGCGGCGGCGGTGCGCGAGACAACTGGGATACAGGTGGCAAGGTCTCCGGCGCCGGCGGATCCGGCATTGTGATTGTGAAGTATCTGTCGGAGGCGTTTGTGCCCACCGTCGAGAACCTTCCCGCCACGGAGGTGACGCCGTCTTCGGCCCGTCTGAACGGCCGTCTCGTTCTCGTCGGTCTCCCCAGCTTGGCACCGGCCACTGCCATTACCGTGTACTGGGGCAGACAGGACGGCGGGGCGCCGACAAATGGGGTATGGGAGTACACCAATACCGTGACGGGCGGCAACTGGACCAATGGCGCTCTGCTTACGTGGCAGGCCACGGGGATCACGCCGTCGCCAACCCCTTACTATTACACGTTTTCTGCGAGCAATTCGGCGGGATATGTCGGTTGGGGAACCCCCTCCGTCATGCTATACGTAGGATGGGCTGAGGGTGGTAACATAACCACCAACGGTACCAGCTGGATCCATACATTCACGAACAGCGGTACATTTACGATGAGGGGGGACATCAGCGTCGTAGATGTGCTGGTTGTGGCGGGGGGCGGAGCGGGTGGCGCACGAGTGGGTGGCGGTGGCGGCGCCGGTGGACTTGCCTATTCGGTGAACAAGATTGTCACGAATGGGACCTATAGCGTAACTGTGGGGAATGGCGGCGCGGCGGTCACATGTGCCGGTAGCGGAGTTGCCGGCAATGATGGCCAGCCTTCGGCATTTGCCGATACTACGGCGGTTGGCGGCGGCGGCGGGGGAGCGTATACCAGTCCCGCGAACGGCAGGGATGGCGGTTGCGGAGGAGGCGCCGCCGGATATACGGCAGGAACGGGTGGAATTGGCTCGCCGGGGTATAATGGCGGGGTAGGCACGCCCGGGATGGCGGGCGGCGGCGGCGGTATGGGATCAATCGGTTTTTCAGGCGCAAATGGCGGCGGCGGGGGCACTGGAGTGGCCTATTCGATTTCCGGTTCCAATGTGTACTACTGTGGCGGCGGCGGCGGTGCAGGTGACTCTGCTGCCGGTGCTGGCGGAATGGGTGGAGGAGGGGCTGGGAACACCGACATCGTCGGCGGCGCGGCGACGAAAGGCGACGTCAATACCGGGGGAGGGGGCGGCGGCTCTCGAAACGATTCCTCGACTTCCGGCGCCGGCGGATCCGGCATTGTGATTGTGAAGTATAAGATTCTTCCACCGCGCGGCTCGGTGATTGCGATTCAATGAGGGTAAAACTGGATTCTTGTGCGTGGATACACATTTGAAATAAGCGGAGGGGGCTATGAATAGACTTCGTATAATCGGAGCGGTGATGATCGGTGCGCTCGGGTTGCTGGCACCCGCCCGGGCGGAGTTTATCAACCACCCCTTCGATGCGGATCCATTCACCAATGGAGCCACGTTTGTGACAGCGGTGCAGCAGTGGCAGGCATCAACTGCAAGCGTGATGGTGGTGAACACAAAATATGTCTCGCCCAGCAATTCAGTCATGGTGCCTGCCGGGTCCGCCTTGACGAATGCTGTCGCGGTGACGAATGCGGGTGTGGTGTGGACGGATTTAAGGATCACGCCGTTTCTCGGGGAGGGGCCGGATTTGAGCGCAACTAATGGCGTCTCGGCCCTCCAGTACTTTGGGCCGGATGGCTATCTGGTGGTGTGGACCAACGGAGGCTGGCTGACCTGCAGCAATGACGTCTGGGGCCAGCCGGTAGCGAAGGTCACCACCAATGCCTTCGCGAGCATTTCCATCTATCAGAACTTTTCGAACCAGACGGCGGCGATCCTCATCAACGACCAGGTGGTGGTTCAGGATCTGCCATTCGCGGGGCATTCTACGGATTATGGTGCCTTTAAGTACTATGGGGCGGATGGGGATGCGTGGTTGGATGATGTGTATATTACGAACACCTATGCCACCGCCAGGCATGCGATTAACTTCAACGGCGTTGACGGACCGGATGCCGCGGAACTCCAGACCTACGGGTACGTGGCGCGCACCCAGTATGTGGGCAGTGGTTCCGGCTATCCCCGTTATAGCACCATCCAGGCGGCCCTGAACGCCTGGCGGGCGCGGGATTGTCTCTATGTCTATTCCGGGCAGTATGCGGAGAATGTCACGGTTTCCAGCAATGTGACGTTTGGAGGGCAGGCCTTTACCAATAGCGGGAACCTGACCATCGCGGCGGGGGCGATCGTGTCATTCCAAGCCGCGACGGTATGGAGCAATATCACCATCGGCGCGAATGCTGTTGTGACATTCAGCCAACCGCTTCTGTGCAGCAATCTCTCCGTGAGTGCGAATGCGACTGTGACCTTCGGCGGTTCTGTGACCGTCGGTTCAGCCACAGTCCTCGGTTCCGTCCTGGCCACCGGTGCCAGCACCGTGACCGTGGCGACGGTCCTGAGTGTGCCGACCAACGGGACTGGGCACCTTGACTTCTCAGGCGGGCGGCTGCTCGTAACGTCGGCCGGGGTTGACATGACCGGGGTGTTCAGCATCACCAACAGTTGGGGAACGCAGGCGACGGCGGGATTGGATTTTATTGACGATTTCGAAGTCTATGCGGCTGACACGATCATGACGAATCTCGGCTTCCGCGGCTGGGGGGCATCCAGTGCGGGGATTCTGGTCAAGGCCGGGCAAGGGGCGTCGAGTTCGAAGGGAGTGGTTTTGCCGGCGGACACGACCCTCTCCAACCGGGTTGCCGGTGCGAGCCATCCCAAACTCTGGACGGATTATTACATCCGTCCATCCTGGGGTGAGGCACCCACGGGCTTCGATACCAATCGTTACACGTTCCTGAGTTATGTGGGGACGAATGGATGCCTGAATGTCTGGAATGCAGGGAACTGGGCGGTCTGCAGCAATTACCTGGATGGCAGTGGTCCCGTAACCCCGATGGCTACCAATACTTACACCCGAGTCTCGGTGTTCCTGAACTATGGGAGCTATCGTGCGGCCGTGTATATTGGCGGCAACTTGGTTCTTCAGCAGGTGCCATTCCCCGCCGGCATGGCGATCTCCAGCTATAACAGTTTTCTAGGCTATAGTCTGGACGACAACCTGGCGCTCGACAACATCCGGATCACCACCGGCATCCCATCCGGGTTGTCGCGGGCGGAGGAGATCCAGTTGTACGACGGGTTGAAGTCGGGAAGCGTATTCAAGATCCGGTAAGGGTATCCGGTTAAGTGTACGGGGAAGTGTGGAGCACACACTTAAACGCACTCTTATGAAATACTTCGTCGTTAACTTAGTCGCTAACTTCGTCGACGCGATTGGAATCGACAAAGTTAGCGATTAAGTTAGCGACGAAGTTCAGGTGGGAGAGGGGGTCACCTCTTCTCCCTCTCCCCTTTCCGCCACAGGCAGATCCGCCCGTGGCGGAAAGCCAGGCCTTGTGAAAGCAGGTCAAGCCGCCGCACTCCAAATTTCCGTCGTCAGATTGAGCCAAAATGGCCAGAAATCCTGCAATTTAGATGCGTCTGCCCTGGGGTGAGGGGTGTCCGGAGTCTGGATGAGAAATTCCTGGACGCAGCAGGTAGGCTGAGTGGCTATTGGTGGGAGAGCAAGGGACCGGAAACCCCTCACCCTAGCCCTCTCCCTCAAGGGGAGAGGGAATGGTGGAGTGATCAAACTAACTTAGTCGTTAACTTAGTCGCTAACTTCGTCGGACTGGAATCGACAAAGTTAGCGATTAAGTTAGCGACGAAGTATGAGTGTCAGGAGGAGTCGAGTAAGTGGATCGGTTAAGGGTATCCGGTTAAGGGTATTCGGTTAAGTGTACGAGAAAGTGTGGCACGTACACTTAAACGCAACACTTAACCGGATACGCTTAAACAACCGAACTCTTCCTTTTGGTTCTGGAGATGACGGGATGTCTTGTATATGATTAAATTTAGTGCATCAAGAATGGAGACATGTAGATGAATAATAGGGAACGGACTCTGGCGGTATTACGGTATCAATCTTACGACAGGTTGCCTGTCGTGCACTTCGGCTTCTGGGGCGAGACCTTGGACAAGTGGGTCGCTGAAGGGCATTTAACAGCGGTCGATGTGAAGGGCTCCGGCGACGGCAACGACGTCGAGCGCCGGTTGACCACCAAGTTAGGCTTCGACTTCAACTGGCAGACTATGTTCTACACGAAAGGCGGACCGCTACCGGCTTTCGAGGCGAAAGTCATTGCCGAATTTCCTGATGGGAGCCGGCATGTGCTTGATGGCGATGGGGTGGTCACGGTGCAGAGCCCCGGTGCAGGGAGCATTCCTGCCGAAATTGACCACCTTCTGAAAGACCGCGCGTCATGGGAGGAGCACTACAAGTGGCGCTATCAGTGGTCGGAGAAGCGGGTTGACCTGGCCTTGTTGGAGCAACTCAAGACACAGAAACGGGATAACCCGATTGGCCTCCACTGCGGCAGCCTGATGGGCCATATCCGCAGCGTGCTGGGGGTTGAGGGGCTGAGTTATCTCTACGTGGACGACGAGCCGCTCTACCGCGAGATCATTGATACGGTGGCGGATACCTGCTACCGCAACGTCGAACTGGCCTTGAAGCTCGGAGTGGGGGCCGGGTTCGACTTCGCGCACTTCTGGGAGGACATCTGCTACAAGAACGGGCCGCTGGTCAGTCCGGACGTCTTCCGCGAGTGCGTGGGGCCGCATTACAAGCGCATCACGGATCTGGTCAAACGGCACGGTATTGACATCGTCTCGTTGGACTGCGACGGCTGGATTGACTCCTTGATCCCCATCTGGTTCGAGAACGGCGTCAACACCATGTTCCCGATCGAGGTCGGCACGTGGGATGCGTGCATCGCGCCATGGCGCAAGCAGTATGGCAAGGAACTGCGTGGCGTGGGCGGCATGAACAAGACGGTCTTTGCCCATGACAAGGCGGCGGTGGATGCGGAGATCGAACGGCTACGCCCGCTGATTGAGTTGGGTGGCTACATTCCCTGTCCCGACCACCGCATCGCGCCCGACGCCAAGTTTGAAAACGTTTGCTATTACACCGAACAAATGCGCAAGATTTTCGGCTAAGGAGACATAGGATGGCACAGGTAATGGTGGAGACGCTTGATGTGTCCGGGGTTTTGCCGCCGGGCTGTTTGTATGCCCGCGGGCGGTTCGCGTTCGATCTCAAGGCCCTGCCGCCGGAAGGGCGGCTGCGGATAGCGGCGCGGCAATGGGGACGGGTGTGGCTCAATGGCGTGCCGTTGGGCCAGCTCTATGTCCACAGCCATGATGACGAATGGCGCTACCTGGAGTTTGACCTCCTGCCGCATCTGCGCGTTGGGCGCAATGTGGTGGGCGTGCTGCTGCATAGCTGGGGGGCACCCGGAATCCATATCCCCGGGACGCCACCGCCACAGCCGGTCTGGCTGCGCGCCGAAGGGCATGTCGGCGGAGTTGATTTGTCCACTGTCGCCGGCTGGTGCTTTGCCCCGGCGGACGAATTCCTGCCCGCGCCGCGTCATAATGACTTGATTGGCCACGAGGAGCTTCGCGACTTCCGACGGGAGGAGCCGGACTGGCTGCTGGCTTCCTACGATGACAGTGCCTGGCGCCCAGCCTCGCCCTGTCGGCAGGCCCCGGCCAGGTTCCTTCCCGCGCCGCACCGGCTGCTGCGCGAGGAGAGCCATGTCCCGACCCGGATCGTCGAGCAGGGCGGGTATTGTCCGGCTTGGGCGGCCCAGTCGTTCCCGCCCTCGCCAAGCCATGCCTGGTGGCGGATTTGCCCGGCGCCATCGCCCCGGCCGTTGCACTTCTTCCATGGATACCGTCTGGGCTCCAGATTGCTGGTGGATGGGCAGGAACAGGAATTGCCTTTGTTCCCCCGCATGGAGTGGGCCATCATTTATGGCTCAGTCGTTTTGGAAGCCTCGGGGAATGCCCATGAAATCCAAGGCTCCTTCCCGAAGCAACCGGAATTGCCCTATGCCGCGCCGATTTTGCCGCTCGCTTTCGGGTGGGCGCAAGTGCCGGAGGGCGGTGACCGTATCGAATGGGCGGTATCGCCCGAGGGGCCGTGGACGGAGGGGCGCCTTGAGCCCGACCGGGAACACCAGTTGATGCTCGACCGGATCGAGCCCCGGCGGCTCTGCAGACTCGGGACGGACGGCGTGGTGGATCTGAGCGTGGCCGACGAGACTGTGGCCTTGGTTTTTGAGTTCCCCCGGAGCATCACGATGCTGCCGGTGCTCGAGTTCGCCGACGCCAGCGCTGGGGTTGAGGTCGAACTGGTCTACAGTGAGCGGCTGAGTCCCATGCCCGGCCTCCGTTTCCCGGCCGTGTACCGGGACCGCGCGATTCTGCGTGCCGGGCCGCAAACCTGGGACGTGGCGCTGCAATACAAGTCTGCCCGCTATCTGGAGGTGATCATCCGCGCACCCGGCGGCTTTGCCCGGTTGCGGCGCGTAGCGGCGGTTTATCGTCATTACGACTACGAGGAAACGGGACGGTTCGAGAGTAGCGAGCCGCGGCTGAATGCCATCTGGGAGATCTGCCGGAACACCATGGAGGCCGGTTCGCAGGATTTCATCATGGACGGTCCATGGCGCGAGCAGTTGCTGTATATCGGCGACAACATTGTGCACAACCAGGCGGCCTATCATCTATACAGCAACCTTGAAATCATCCGCTGGCAGCACGAGCTTTATGCCCAGGGCCAGATGTCGGACGGGATTTTCCAGCCGAACCAGCCCTGCCGCACGCCGCCCGATCAATACCGGTTGCTGGACCAGACGATTCTCTGGCCCATTCAACTGGAGCATCACTGGCAGCACACGGCCGACCGGGAGTTCATCGGCGGACTGCTTCCCAATGTGGTGCGTCTGCTGGAGGGTTTCCAGAGTCTCTTCGGGGGTGGCGCGGGCGGGGATCTGCGTCTGCGAGGTCTGACCGGGTGGAACTGGGTGGATCATCCGGGGTTGCTCGATGGTTGCGACATGCGCTCGATCCGGCACGATGGCATTCCCTCCGCGATCAATATGCTCTACCTGATGGCGCTGCGGTCCGCGGCGCGGTTATTGCGCGAATGCGGGGGGGCGCCTGGGGAACTTGAACAAGCCGGACAATTCGACAGGGTGGGGCAGAAGTTGGCCGCGGCCCTGCGGGAGCACCACTGGGATGGAGGCCGCAAGGTCTATGCCGACTGCGTGGTGGAGGGGCGGCCGTCGCCCGAGGTCAGCCTGCATGTCAACCTGCTGGCGATTCTGGCGGGCCTCGCCGAGGCCCCGGCGGAACTTCTGGCACGGACCTGGAAGCAGTCAGGTGTGTTACAGCCCTGCGGGGTCTTCTTCCACATCCATCTGCTGGAGGTGTTGCACCGTCTGGGTGAACGGGAAGCGGTGCTCCGGGAGATTCGGCAGCAATGGGGCGCATTCCTGGATGCCGGCCTGACGACCACGCCGGAATTTACGATGCTCAACGACGACTGGTGGTCGAGTGTCGGGCATCCGTGGGGCGCGTCGCCGGTTGTCTACCTGATCCGGACCATCGCGGGTCTCTCCCCGCTGGAGCCGGGCTGGAGCCGGGTGGCGGTCAATCCGTTCCTGGGGGATTTGCGCAAGGTGCGGATAACAGTGCCGACGCCGAGAGGGCTGATTGAGGCGGAGTATAGCCGGACCGAAAGCGGAGTGGCAGGTCGGATTACCGTGCCAAACGGCGTACAGGTGCAGATCATGGATCCCAAACGGATGCTGTTGGAAATCCTTCGTCGCTAACTTAATCACTCTTGTATTGACGGAAGGGCGATCTGGTCATAAATTGACCGTATAACTATTATCATAATAATGGATCGACTGAATGGAATAGATGATATGAATACACTCGTTTTGAATAGTCCTCTCTTTGCCGACTGGGCGGAGCAGTATGTCCGGTTGTATCTTGCCGGGGTCAAGCCGGGAACGGCCATGGGTCTGACCGTAAATGGCAGGCCGGCTGAGTTTCAGTACACTGGCGCCGTCACCCGGAATGGCGCGGAGATTCTGGTTAAGCTCGGCTTTGCCAAGGGGGAGAAGAAGGAATTGATGACAGTGGGCGGTGGGCAGTGGGCAGTGGGCAGTGCGCAAAATCAGAAAAGGATAGAGATTTCAATGCGTGAAGGTGTGGCCGTCGGCGTGCCTGGCCGGGAAGTTCGTATTCCAGCACTGTTTACTGTCAACTGCCCACTGCCCACTCTGCCCCCCGCTATTCCCGGGCCGTTTGCGGGATTTGCGGGAAGGGCGATGACCAGTGAGATCCGGTGCGAGGCGGCTTTCGAAGGGGCGAGCCTGGCGCAGACGAATGATGGCGCGCTGTTCACCGATTACGAACTGCAGTATCGGTTCGCCGAAAACCGTCGCTACACCTTGAACTTCCGCTGTTACAAGCACGACTCGTATATCGAGGTGTGCGAGACGTTCTCCCTGGGTATGAATGCGGAACTGGTGTGGACGCTGAATCCTGCGAAGCAGTTCACGCACATCATCAGCCGCGATAGCTTCGAGGGGGATAGTCAGCCCACCGTTGAGCCGCTTGGAGCCGAACATCCGCGCGACGTGCTCTGTCGCCTGCAAATGCCGGTCCTGACCGAATACTTCATTCCCAACAACCGCGGCTGGTTCTGCTTCTTCGACGAGCGCAATGAAAGTCGCGGGATGGTCGGCATTCTCGGCCTCTACGGTGCCAAGTGGGAAGAGCCCGTCACCAACATGCCCGAGTTATTGGACAAGGGCGGCACGGTGGAATGGCACTCCTCGCTCGCCAGTGGGAAGCGGTATTGGTTGCTGTATGCGGGGGCGGTGGAGAAAGGGTATCAGCAGGCAGTGGGCAGTGGGCAGTGGGCAGCGGGCAGTGGACCCACTCCGCATTCCGGACTCCGTACTTCGGCTGATGGGCGGTTCGTATTCCACCGGTTGCATGCTGAATTCAATTCGTTGAGGCTGGATGAACATCTGGATCTGGCCGGGGAGGGGAATTTCGATGATTCCTGTGCCACGGCGCCGGGCGTGTTCGCGGTGGGCGATTACCATGCGGCGGCGCGGCAGCGGCTTCAGGAATACCCCTGCCTCGGGCAGGTTCTGCCGTCGCCCGAAGCCTGGATGCAGGCCAACGGCAGCATGCATTTGTCCAGCTATCGTTATCTGCTGGAGCCGACACCGGAGAACGCGCAGGCGCTCTATGGCCACTTGATCGGCCGTTTTGAACGATGGGTGCGGCAGTTCCAGGGCTACCGCACAGGCGAGAACGATTACATGAAGAATGTGATCGGCTTCTCCCGCTACCTGCGCGGCATGCTGCTTGGCTACGAGCAACTCCGCCGGGATGGGGTGTTGTCCGATGAGCAGGTCCGGCAGTTAAATGCCTATTTCTCCTTTGCCGCCCGCCGTATCCTTGACGAAGGGCGCTGGCCCCACTCGCGCACCATGCTGCATCCGGATCATCCCGAGTCGAGCCGAGACTTCTACACCTACGGCGGCGAACACAAGCCGGACCGGCTGGCGTGGACGAACTCGCTGCCCAATTTTCAGGGTGATCCAATGTGCGCTCTGGCGCACCTGTCGGCAGTCTTCAAGGATCATCCCGACGCCAACATGTGGCGGCGTTTCGCCCTTGACGACATCGATCGCCAGCTCGACGCCTATTGTGGTAAGAGCGGGGCGTGGGAGGAATCCATCAACTATGCGCTCTATACCTTCTCCTACCTCATCATCACCTTCAAGGCGGTGAAGGAACGCTGGGGGCTCGACTATTTCAACGATGAACGCGTGCGGCGGTTTGTCGGCTGGCTCTGCCACTTCTTTGGGCCGTATGACAAACGCTTCGACGCCTACACCTGGCCGGGCATCGGCAACGCCGTGGTGCCGCAGAATCAGGCCGAGTACCTGTTGTGCTACGCGGCCGAATTGAAGGATGACGATCCGCTCAAGAAGGACTGCCTCGCCATCTGGCAACTCTGCGCCGAAAAGTGTCGCCCGGGTGAGCACTATCCGGTCGTGATGGCCGCGATGGCTCCTCTTCACGCTTCACGCTTCACGTCTCACATCTCACCCTTCACGAGTGAGGTCATGGACGAAGTGGGGGTGGCCTTGCGGGATCGGCATACGCAGCCCGACGAAAGTTACCTTTTCCAGAAGATCGGTTTCGCCAAGGATCATTACGAGGCCGATGAGACGGCGTTCAACTGGTACGCCAAAGGCACGCCGCTGTGCATGGACTACGGCACCTATACGGGGGATGTGGGTGTGGGCGGAGCGCATAACGTGGTCGAGATTCCCGACGAGGATGGCCTGCGGCGCGGCTACCTGGCAGATCACCTGTTCACCCCGGCACTGGACTACACCCGCTGTGAGGTGCCGGTGACGCTCAAGTTACTCTGGGGCAAGGTACGCAGTTTCGCCGAGGTTGAAAACAAGGACGGTAAGATTGATCGCACCAAGACGCCGTATTTCTATATCGGCGACAAGAATCCGGTTGGCCCGAAGACCTGGAAGGTTCGGCAGCTGCTGTTCGTTAAACCCGATTACACCGTGCTTTTTGACCGCGTGTATGGCCGGATACCGCACCGCTACAATCTGCATTTTACCGGCACCGATATTCGGCGCGAGGGGCAGTGCATCACGGCGAAAGGCCGCTTCGACCTCGATCTGTTGGCCTATGTCCAGCATCCGGCGGAGTTCGAGATGGAGACGGGGGAGTTGATTCCGAACCATCCCGACAAGCGGCATTCCCAGCACTACTTCCGGCTATACAACAAGGCCGACGGCATCTACCGGACGATCCTGTTTGCCCGGGAACGCGGGCGAGACGTCCATATTGAGTCGTGCGGTTGCAGCGGCATGAAGGTGGTCACGCCGGACTACACCGACTATGTCTGGCTCCATAACGATGTGGTGGACGAAAGGTGGACGCCGACGTCCCCGGCGGCGTCAGACGGTGGCAAGGACAGTGCGATCCATTTCATCGGTCGTGCCGGTTGGATCCGTCGCACGAAGGATGGGCGCATTCAGGTGTGCCTTGCGGATGGGGAATTAATCCAGGCGTTTGGCCTGCGCTTTGAAGGGCGGGGTCCCTGGAGTTACGACGGTGAAGGAGTTGGGCGGGTTCAGCTCAATGGCGGCGCCCCCAGGGTGGTACAGATTTCAAAGGTGAAAATATCATGCACACCAAGTCATGAGGCGTTGATACCCAATGTTCCTTCCGAGAATGTTCTGAAACCATCAGAATAATGAAGAAAAACTTCTGGTTGTGGGTGGGGTTGATCGTGCTACCATGGACGGTGCTGGCGTCATCTTTGCCGGATTGGCAGGTCATGAGATCCCCGCATTTTCTGGTCATGCATCGCGGTGACGAGGCCTTCTCCAAAAGTGTTTCGGATAAAGCTGAGTCTTATTATACCGCTATTGCAGTGGATCTGGGTTTTACGCGGTATCAAAATTTCTGGGTGTGGGATAACCGGGTGAAGATTTTGATCTACCCGACGGCCCAGATGTTTACTGAGGCCTGCCAGGCTCCGGTCTGGGCTGTCGGGCGGGCCAGTTATTCCCGGCACGAGATTGCCAGTTACCAGCAAAGCGGGGGTGGTTTTTTGAATTCACTGCTCCCGCATGAACTGTCGCATCTAATCCTCTCCGATTATATTGGCCATGACCGCGTACCCTTGTGGCTGACCGAGGGGTTTGCACAATGGGAACAGGAAGGCCGGAAATCGGTCGGCTTTGCGTCGGGCCAAGGATTTAAGTTAAAAGATCTGGTGGTCGCAGACATTCGGCAGGATTCCGATTCGCAACGAGTGGCAATATTCTATGCGCAATCTGCCAGTTTGGTGGGATTTATGATTAGTACTTATGGGGGGACCTCCTTCGGCTCTTTCTGTAAAGCTTTGCGTGACGGAAAGACAGTTGAAGCGGCGCTTACGGCCACGTATTCATCCGACATTCCCTCCCTGGATGTACTAGAACAGCAATGGATCAAATCATTGCGATGAGAGGGGGATTAGGGCCTCTTTACCGCTGGCAAGATGCCTGCTATTATCCTGTGAAATAAAACCTGTCCACTTATTCTGTTTTGTAAGGATCGTTTATGGAGCGAGACGAAAAAAGTGATCGGAAAGAAAGATTTGATCGGGCGGAGCTCGTGATCTGGGTCGGCTTCTGGATCAATGCGTTTTTGATGGTGATGAAGCTGGCGGCTGGTTGGTTCGGGAAGTCTGAGGCGGTGTTTGCAGATGGTCTGGAGAGCATGTGTGATTTTTTTGCGATCACCTCGGCTATGGTGGCCTTGCGGATGGGGCGAAAGCATTATGATCAGCAGCATCCTTACGGGCACGGCAAGGCCGAGAGTATTTCCGCCATTTTGGTAGGGTTGTTAATTCTGGCGACGGGTTTTGGGATTGTTTGGAAAGCCGCTGATGCGGTTTTGAATCATGCGCTTGAGACCCCCGCCATGATGGCCGTCATTGCCGCGGCCCTTACCATTGTCATTAAAGAAGGGCTGTGCCGCTATACTTTGTGCATCGCAGGTAACCTTGGAAGTCCCTCCGTAATGGCTGTGGCCAAGGATCATCGCAAGGATGCCATCACCTCCATCGCCACACTCATTGGTGTGACGGGTGCCTTTCTTGGTTTCAGGATTATGGATCCCCTTGCGGCCGCCCTCTCGGCCGTGTTTATTGTTCGGATCGGTTGGCAGACGCTACGTCCTGCAGTGGAAGATTTGATGGATGCCTCGTTGCCGCCGGAGTTGTTGGCGGAAATGAGCCGGACGGCTGCCGGTGTTGACGGGGTGGCCGGAATTCATGAAATCCGCGGGCGCCGCTCCGGCCAATATGTGATTGTGGATTTGAAGCTGGAAATGGATCCATTAATGACGGTCAAGCAGTCCCATGATATTGCCGCCAGCGTTAAAAGTCATTTATTTGGCCAGTTTCCGAACATCGGGGACGTGATGATTCACATCAATCCCCGTGATGAAGCGCATGAAGATCTGACTCGTTTGTAATGAAGACAGAATTCAATAATCAGGATTCTGTTGACTGCCCGCTGTCGCCTGCCTGCTGGTTACTGTCTTCCGAGTTCTGACTGCTGGCCTTCGCCGGTCCGGTTGAGACAATCACTTGTGAGGCGCGAAGGAGGTAGGTGCCGAGTTTATAGCCCTTACGCGTCTCGTCGATGATGACGCCTTCAGGGTGTTCCTCGGAGGCAATTTGGGTGACACATTCATGGTAATTTGGATCAAAAGCCTGATCCTTGGTCTCGATTGGGGTCACGCCGGCTTTTTCAAGGTTTGTTTGAAATTGTTTCAGGATGCCTTCAAAGCCCTCGAGGACGCTATGTTTGATGTGATGGTGGCGGGCTGCTTCCAGACCCATTTCGAGATGATCCACGATGGGGAGCAGGTCGTGAAGAAGTTTTTCTGCCGCCCGACGTGACATGTCTTCGCGATCCCGCAGGGTGCGCTTGCGGAAGTTATCAAAATCAGCTTGCAGGCGTAGGAGGCGATCCTTCAGCGTGGCAATTTCCTGATCTTTAGGCTCGATGGCCGGTGATTCGACGACGGGTTCGACAACAGGCGTCAATACAGGGGTGGGCTCTTCCGCAGCGGGCTGAGGCAACTCGTGTTCTGGATGGTTTTTCTTACTCATAGCGTCTTTTACTTCTATAAATGGGCGGGGAGAGACTTGATTCAATTACTTTCACTTCGGAATGAATATAACCAAAGTAGACCGGAATGGGCAAGCATAGAGGCAGGCGCAAGATGAGCACCGTTTACGAAAATGGTTTTGCCATCCGGGAATTGACCAACCTGTCCGGTTACTATGTTCAGACTTCCTGTTATGTTGAGCTCAACATAACAGGAAGTCTGAAATTTAGGAAGTGCTGTGGGATAAACGATATATCATTGCCGCATCCATTTGATCCCTGAAGAAATGGGGATATTCAACCAATCTTGTTCGGCAAAGATGATTGACTGAAAACGCGGTGCGGTTTCACGATCCAGATCATTCAAAAGATTACCAGAGGTGACATTATGAGAACACATTACGACTTCTCGAAAATGAAGGGGCGAAAAAATCCCTATATCGGCCGCTTGAAACAACCAATTACCATCCGGTTGGATAAGGATACGGTATCCTACTTCAAGGGACTCGCGACTGAGTTGGGAATGCCATACCAGAACCTGATCAATCTCTACCTCCGGGATTGCGCCTTCAGTCACAAAAAACTTGAACTGAAATGGGCATGTCGAATAAAACCCAATAAACCAGTTAAAACCCCAATAAAACCTGCGTTATAGAGGGGTTATGGGCGGGGGGGGACTTGAACCCCCAAGCCTTGCGGCACAAGATCCTAAGTCTTGCGTGTCTGCCAATTTCACCACTCGCCCAACCTGTTTACTATCAAATACTTATGTCTGCATTCGGATGTTATTGCTTGATGTGTTTGCGTCAGTTTGCGCCATTATTTCGGCAGAACAAACCTCATTATAATATATCGCAACCACCGTTATTCCAATGACATCTGGGGCAAAGATACCTGAGTGAGATGACACGGTCAAGGGTCACGCACACAGTATTGCGCATGGTGGCGCACAAGCGCATGAATCCTAAATCTAAAAATTCGGCTGATGTATGATTCCCTGATCGGTCTTGAACCAATCCGGACCTTTTGACATTCTCCCACTAACTTATGAGCTATCTTCTTTTTATGGATGAGAGTGGGCATGACCACGGAGTTGTCCCGTACGAGGTCCGTGGCGGGATCGCGCTACATGATTCCGATCTTTGGCAATTTGTCCGGAACATTCAGGCCGCTGAGTTGGCAAACTTTGGAGGATATCTGCACCAATTCGGATCTGAGATCAAAGGCATGAAGTTGCTCAAGAATAGGGTTTTCAAGTGGGCCAATCAAGGATCCCCGCTGGAGGCGGAGGAGCGGCGGCGTTTGGCGTTGGCGTTTCTTAATAAAGGGGCCGCCCAGCAGACGCCGACGAGGCCAGAATTCACAGGCTATGGCCAAGCATGCATCTCCTTTATGAGGGATGTGCTTCGCCTGCTTCGCGAACATCGGGGGACTATTTTTGCAACGGCTATTCCGCGAACAGTGGCCCGCCCGTCTTCACTTGAAACCGAAGAGTATCTGCGGAAGGATCATGTTTTCCTTTTTGAGCGGTATTTCTATTTCCTCGAACGAGAGCAAGAGACCGGGTTGATTGTAATGGATGAGACCGAGCGGTCGAAGACCGTGCGTTCGTGAGCAAGATGCACAGGTATTTTACCAAGACGCTGACTGGCAAGCAACGAACGTCTAGGATTGTTCCGGTGCCATTTTTCGTTTCTTCGGATATGGCTTATCCCGTACAGGTCGCGGACCTCTGCATTTACGCAATCAACTGGGGATTCAGGTTGCCGTCTGTTGGCATGAATGCTGATGTGAGATCGGAGATCGCCGGGGCGTTTGAGTCTGACATTCAAAGCCTGCAGTTTAGTGGCGATGGTTACAAGAGCGGACAGGTATACCCCATGCACGGGATCGTTTACATTCCCGATCCGTATGAGACGAGACGGGGGAAATAAAAAAGCAGGTAACGCTTTTGGAACCGCCGAAGCAGTCCCTGAGCCGAACCTGCATTAACAATATCTGATATGTGGCGTGAAAATACAAGCAATTTTACTCCCTTTCGGAGGTTGAAAAATAGCGGATCCAAACCAGAACGTGAGTTATGATGGAAATTGACAGACTGTTGGAAGATATACTCGTTGACGCCTATGGTGAGGATGAGCAGTTGTGGGCATTCCGACAGACATTCGAGGACGAGGTGCCGTTACCCGCAGAGGGGTCGGTAATCGGCGAGACCGTGTCGGTCAAGAAGATCGAGTATGACGGTAATACTCAGCGCGGACTCAGGGCAACATGCCAGAAAGCGGACGGCAAGACCTATGAGGTGGCGCTTGCGGATGTCGAGTTTCCCTCCGGATCCAAAGCGGCCCCATATATCATGGCATACCGGCAGTGGCTTGGCGTACCTCAGCCGCGAAAGTCGCGACGAGCCGAATACAGAGAGAAGATCAAGCAGACCAAAGTCGGGGTGGGCGAGATCGATCTCGCCAAACCATTGGACTTGATCGTTCTGGGCATCAAAAAGCAGGACTCTGCCCGTTGCCGATTGCTGGGAAAGGACAAGGAACTGACGTTGCGATCGGCCGATGTGTGGGATGTCGTGTCCGGTGAGATTGTCACGGTTCTGCCGAGGAAGCATTGGAGCTATGCGGGCCATCCGTACCTCTCGGCCGACATCACAGGCACCCGGTTTGATCTTGGAGCCCTGAACCTTCAGCCACTCAAACTTAACGATTTTGGCGTGTGGGATCCTGAGAATCACTACTGGGGCGAGGACGATGCAACTGAACTTGATTGGGAGAAGGCGATCAAGTCCCGTGGTCCACGGCCGGAATATGAGATGGAACAAATCTTGCCCGGAGTGTCTCCTGAAGATTTGGATATTGATACTGATCCCATCACGGAGGCGGTTGAACTTAAGGAGGCAGGCGAATTTGCGGAGGCACACCAAGTGCTGAACACATTGCTCATTGCCGACCTGCGCTGCCTCGACGCCCATGCACACCTGGGAAACTTGGAATTCGACAGTCAACCGGCGACGGCGCTTCGTCACTATGACATCGGCAGGCAAATCGGCGAAATCTCGCTCGGCCCCGACTTTTCCGGTGTTCTTCCCTGGGGGCTAGTCGATAATAGGCCTTACCTTCGGTGCCTGCATGGCTATGGACTTTGTCTCTGGCGCCTGAAGCGTCTTGACGAAGCCGCCATCGTTTTTACCCGAATGCTCTGGCTGAATCCCGCTGACAATCAGGGGGTTCGGTTGCTTCTGCCTGATGTTCGTAAAGGTACGGCATGGAAAGACCGGCCCGACTTGTGAGCAAACCATGAGTGGAAGTCGAAAAATTGATCCGCTTGCCCGCGACATCGAGTTGGCGCTTTGCCCCGGCTGTTACATCCGATAACGCCGCCATTTTCCACAAAAAGTTTGCGCCAGTTTGCGCCACATTTTTCATGCGACAAGTGGCATTTTCTTGCAGCCATGCGCAAAGTGACCGAGTTCCAACCTCAACTGCTACAGCGTGTTGCAGATATGTGCAACAATGAGCAAGAGGATCGGCATCTTCCTAAGTCTTGCGTGTCTGCCAATTTCACCACTCGCCCATGTTAGCGACGGGTTTATTAGCAAAGCAGGGGGGATGTTACAATACGGATTTCGGGGCAAAGGCCGCCGTCATTTGGTCGAGAATGGTTTTTTCCTTATTAGATATGGGGGAGGTGAGGCCTAAAAATCCGCCAGCTGACTCGGCCACTGCGTGCGCTTGAGCCAATAGGGTGTTTTTGAGGTTTTCGGATTCGGCAGGGGTGAGGGTTTCGCAAAGCCCCTCTATATAGTGAATCCACGCCGTGAGCAGTGATTTGGGCGGGCTTTGCTTGAGCCATTCTTCAAGAATCGTGTAATCGATTGAGCCGTGGCTCATTCCGATTTTTGAAGCCCCTGCCAGAATCGCTTTACGTTCACCTTCCTGAATTTCCCCATCCGCCCAGGCCACTTCGACCAGTGGGACCAACGTGAGTGTTGCAAGAAGATCCGGGTGGATGTTCAATTCGACGAGTTTTTTCAAAATGGCTTCATTGCGGATACCTGAAACGGCGGTGAGTGCGGCCTGGGTATGTTCCATGGCCAATAGCTTTTTGCGCTGCTCGATCAAGATGGCATCCTTTTTGGCGAAAAATTCATCTTCAAGTCGTGAGGCTTGCCGCGTTAAGATTTCATCCATAATTTCAATCCTTCCCGTTGGGTTACTGGTGGGACTTTACATAAGGTGTTGGTTGCAGGCAACCCTTTGCTGGTGGCCGTAGAAAGGATTTCCTTGATCCTTCCTCTGTCGTTTTCTATAGTCCCGCAAGTTTGGGCTGGTGAATGCTGGCAATGATTGACTGTAACTTATTGGGAGTGAATAACATGGATTATGGTTTAACTGAAATGCAAGTGATGATTCGGGATCTTTGTCGGCAAGTGGCTCAGGATAAAATCAAACCGATCCGCGAGCATTATGACGAAGTAAATGAATTTCCACATGAAATCGTAAAGGTGTTTGCTGATGCCGATCTTTGTGGCGTCTACATTGGCGAGGAGTACGGCGGCATGGGTGGCGGGATCATGGAGCTCTCGGTGGCCGTTGAGGAGTTGTCCAAGGTTTGCTCCGGAATTGCTCTGGCATTAGCAGCTACAGCACTTGGCACCTTCCCGATCATTCTTTTCGGCACCGACGATCAGAAAAAGAAGTACTTGCCCCGCATCGCATCCGGGAAGTCGCTGGCTGCCTTCGGACTGACTGAGGCCAATGCCGGTTCAGATGCCGGTGGAATCACCACCACCGCAGTGGTGGATGGCGATCATTATGTATTGAATGGTACCAAGCAGTGGATCACCAACGGCGGCGAGGCTGAAATCTACTCGGTTGTGGCGATGACCAATAAGGCCAAAGGCGCACGGGGTGCATCGGCTTTCATCGTGGAGAAGGGGACCCCGGGGTTCACCTTCGGCAAGAAGGAAAACAAGATGGGCATTCGCGCTTCCGCGACCCGCGAACTGGTTTTTCAGGATTGCCGAATTCCCAAGGCGAATCTGTTGGGTAAAGAAGGCATGGGATTCATTGTCGCGATGAAGACCCTCGACAGTTCCCGTCCCGGAGTAGCCGCACAGGCTCTCGGTATTGCGGCTGGTGCGTTGGATGAGGCGGTTGCGTACAGTCGCCAGCGTCGTCAGTTCGGCAAGCCGATCGGCTCCTTCCAGGGAGTTCAGTTCATGCTGGCGGATATGGCCACGCAAGTGGAGGCATCCCGGGCCCTCATTTATTCCGCCGCCCGGTACATTGACAGCGGGGCGAAGGATATCAGCAAGGTTTCGGCCATGTGCAAGCTGTTTGCGTCCGATACCGCAATGAAGGTGACCACGGATGCCGTGCAGATCCTGGGTGGTTATGGCTACATGAAGGAGTATCCCGTTGAGAAGATGATGCGTGATGCGAAGATTACGCAGATCTACGAAGGTACCAATCAGATTCAGCGCGAAGTGATTGCCTTGAACCTGATCAAGGAATCGGCTGCGGCAAAGAAATGAGCGGATTGAGACAGGAAGTCTTTTAAGTTCCGGGCCGATGCGCTGAAAAGCGGGTCGGCCCATTTCATTTATACTCATGAGTTCTTCGGAAAATATTCTCAAGCAGATCCGGATGTTTGTCACCGATGCCGATGGCACGCTGATGGGCCATCGGCCCGAGTTTGACCAATACCGGGCTTTCCGTGAACGAATTGCTGAACTTCGAACGACCTACGGGATGCTTTGGGTGGTTTGCACCGGACGTAGTCTGAGCTGCTACAAGCACATCTTCAGCTCCATGCGCGTATTCGGAATTTCGCCGGACTATGTGATTGTCAATCACGCCTTTATTTTTGAATGTAAAAAATGGGGGTATCTTCCGCATTGGATCTGGAATATCAGAATCCTTTGGTTGCAGTGGAAAGATGAGCAAACCGTGAGGCGGGCTCTACCGAAGATTCGGAGAGCCGTGCTGGCGCAAAATCCTTTTGTCAGGGTGATGGTGTCTAAAGCGCATCGTCTATGTTTTCGGTTTGACGATGAAAGTGCCGCTACGTTTGGGGCTGAAGTGCTCAGAGAGCAGGTCCGGCCTTACAAATATCTTCAAACGTTTCAAACTCCTGGGGAGATCAGTGTACGTGTGATCCCGTTTACCAAAGGTCTGGCTGTAAGGGAGCTTGCCCGGCATCTTGGCATTTTCAATTCTCAGATCCTGGTGGTGGGTGACGGGCATAATGATATCAGTATGATGGAACTGGAGCCACCTTGCCGCACCGCATGTCCGGCCAATGCAGCTCCTGAAGTGATTGAGACCGTTCATCGCACGCATGGACATATCGCCTCTGAAAAAAACCTAAACGGGGTGATGGAGGTATTGAGGGCCTATGAGGCGGGGGAGATAAACGACAAACTCCCGGCAGACTGGGCAGAATCTGATTCCCCGTCCTCGCCTCGGCCACAGTCGCATGGGATACGCGGGGTCATGGGAACCACAATCCTGCTGTCCTTGGTGCTATATACGACTCTGCTGGTCGTGGCGTCTTATATTAAGTTTCCGGGGCGCGGCCTTGTTTTGAAGCCTTATAACATGTTGGTGGAGTGCCTTTACAAGGGCTGCCATTCCTTCGATCGATGAATGAGGGGAACTATGTCTAAAATCGGATTTATTGGAGCTGGAAAAATGGCGGAGGCCATGATCTCTGGTTTGATTGCGAATGGGTTTGCCGGTCCGGGCGAAATTGTAGTGTCGGATATCAGTGGTGAACGCCTGAAGATGGTAAATGATGTCTATGGAGTCAGGGTTACGCTTTCCAATTCCGAAGTTGTGGCGCTTGCGCCAATCTGTGTGTTGGCGGTGAAGCCGCAGCAGCTTGGCGCGGTGTTGGGCGATTTGGCCTCCTTGATCTCCGCCAATCATCTGATGGTGTCAATTGCTGCCGGTAAATCCACGTCTTATTTGGAATCCCTGCTGCCTACCGGACGGGTGGTGCGCGTCATGCCGAACATGGCCTGCCTTGTTGGGGCCGGAATGAACGTGTATACCCGAGGAAGTCGGGCGACTGCTGCTGATGGCGTGATGGTCGCTAACTTGCTGGGTTGCTGTGGTCGGGCGCTGGAAGTGCCTGAGTTACTTTTTGATGCGGTAACGGCCTTGAGCGGATCTGGCCCGGCCTTTTTTGCCTATTTGCTTGAACAGCTGGTGGAAGGGGCGGTTAAGGAGGGCTTGCCAAGGGAGCAGGCGCTGATTCTGGGGGCTCAAACCATGGTGGGAACGGCGCAGTTACTGTTGCAGAAAGAGATGAGCCCCTCAGATCTGGCAACGGCCGTCACCTCCGCCAAAGGCACAACCGCGGCCGGTCGTGAAGTATTGGAAACGCAAGTGATGGCGGGCATTCTTGGCCGGACGATACAGGCTGCCGCCCAGCGAAGTCGTGAGCTTGGAAAAGCTTGATTTGATTATATTTAGGAGGATCCCTCATGGCACGAACTCCCGCACCCACCGCCACTGCAGAGACCATGTCGCGCCAACAACGCGAGATTTCGGTATCTGAGTTCTTTTTAAAGAATCGTCATCTTCTTGGATTTGACAGTCCGCGCAAAGCCTTGCTGACCGCCGTTAAGGAGGCGGTTGATAATTCATTGGATGCCTGCGAAGAAGGGGGCATCCTGCCCGAAATCAGTGTCGAAATCACCCAGTCCGGCGAGAAGCGATTCCGGATGGAGGTGACAGATAATGGGCCGGGCGTCATGCGTCAGCAAGTGCCCCGGATTTTCGCAAAGCTGTTATATGGCTCCAAGTTCCACCGTTTGCGGATGTCGCGTGGGCAGCAGGGAATTGGCATTAGTGCGGCGGGGATGTATGGTCAGTTGACGACCGGGACAGCCACACGGATTTTGTCCAAGCTGCCACGCTCAAAGCAGGCTCATCATATCGAGGTTCAGATCGATACCCGCAAAAACACTCCCACGATTCTCAAGGACAGTGAACTCGAATGGCTGCCCACATTCCCGCGTATCGGGGTCGATGGGAAGCCTGCGGCTCAGGAAACCCATACGCATGGAACCTCCGTGATGATTGAGATGGAGGCGCAATATTTCCGGGGAAAACTTTCGGTGGATGAGTTTCTGAGGCAATGCCTGATCTCAAATCCCCATCTGCAATTGCACTACCGCATCAACCTCCTGAATAGGGAAGGAAAAGAGGCTGAGGCTGGTGAGAAGGCGGGCGTTCCACCGGCGGAAGGCCAATGGATCTCCTGGATGAGGCTGGCTGAAAAGTTACCTACGCCCCCGGTTGAGATCAAGCCGCATCCCCATGGGGTTGAATTAGGCATGTTAATGCAGATGTTGCGCGATACTGAATCGCGCACCCTGCGGAGTGCGTTATCAGACGATTTTTCGCGGGTGAGCAGTGCGACGGCGCTGGATATCTGCACTCGTGCCGGGTTGGATCCAAAGGCTAATCCGCGTCGGATTGCCAACCGGGAGGTAGAGACCCTGTTCAAGGCGGTGAATGACACCAAGTTGATGCGGCCCCCGACCGATTGCCTGTCGCCGATTGGTGAGGAGTTGATCAAGGGTGGGCTGGCCAAGGAAATCCAAGCTGAATTTATAACGGCAGTCACGCGTGATCCCACAGTTTATCGTGGGAATCCCTTTCAGGTGGAAGTGGGGATGGCCTTTGCCAAGGCGGGCGAGAATGAAGGGCTGAGTGCAGATGATCCCGTGCGCTTGCTTCGGTTTGCAAATCGGGTGCCTCTGCTCTATATGGGGGGTGCCTGCGCCATTACCAAGGCGATCACGGGCGTGAACTGGAAGAATTACGGACTGGCTCAGCCGCGCGGCTCACTTCCCGTCGGTCCAGCGGTGATCATGGTTCATATTGCCAGTGTGTGGGTGCCGTTTACGAGTGAGAGCAAGGAAGCCATTGCTCATTACCCTGAGATTATCCGCGAGATTACCTTTTGCATGCAGGAATGCGGACGGCGCCTGTCGGTTCATCTCAGTCGGCGCAATCGCGAACATGAGGCGGAGCGGAAACGCTCCTACATTGTGAAATATATTCCGCATCTGGCGCTGGGTCTGAAGGATATTCTTGATCTGCCGGACAAGGATGAGGCGCGTGTGGTGAAAACCCTGCAGACCATGCTGGAACGGTCCCATTTGGAAACCTGACGAGGGAGATGATCATGGCAAAAAAGAAGACCATCAAGAAAACAGCTGGTTCTGGCGAGCCGGCGCTAATGATTTCCCGACAGGGCGTTGCGGATAAAATTCTTTCGGTGGGCCGTGATGTGTACAACGACATCATTAAGAAGATGAAGAAGCCCTCGATGAAGTTTCCCATCCGGTCGCTTGCCAATGTGAAGTATGATCCGAAAGCAGGCTACTTCGAGATCCGCGGGAAGACGGCAACCCGAACCCTCAGCTACAATACCGTCAAGGCTTTTGCCCAAACCATGCGGTTGTTGGCGACGACCAAGAAAGATCTGGTCGACAAGAATGACATCGCCGGAAAACGCGAGATTTATTATAATAGTAAAAGCTGGGGTGAATGCCGGTTTGAGGAACAGCCCGAGAGCGATACGTTGCTGGATGACATGGAGGCTATGCTGGGGGTCAACCGGGAGCAAATCGGTTATATCCCTGAGGAGCGTGGCGGTGACGTAACGGGTCCCTTGATTGTGCTTGATCAGAATCCCGCCACGGGCGAAGTGGTGAAGATCAATTGCAGCAAGTTAGGGTCGGGCGCGTGGAGTATTCCTTCGCGGGTAGAGCATCTGAAGTTCGAGTCCAAGGCCAAATTCATTCTGGTGATTGAGACCTCCTCACTCTTTCAGCGTCTGGTGCATCACCGCTATTATGAGACCGCCAACTGTGTGCTCATTTCCATGAGCGGGGTTCCCACCCGGGCCTGTCGGCGATTTATCCGGCGGCTCGCCGATGACCAGAAGTTGCCGGTTCTGGTGTTTACCGATGGGGATCCCTATGGGTATTGCAATATTTATCGGACCTTAAAGGTGGGTTCCGGGCAGGCTGCCCACATCAATAAATTCTTCTGTGTACCCCAGGCGCATTATTTGGGGGTAACCCCGCAGGACATTCTGGATTTCGGTTTGCAGGATGCCACGCATCCGCTGGAAGAAGTGGATATCAAGCGGGCGAAGGACGCCCTGAAAAACGACCCCTTTATCCGCCACCACAAAGAGTGGCAGGATACGCTCAACCAGATGCTCAAGATGGGGGTACGTGTTGAGCAGCAGGCCTTTGCCAAGCACGGCTTGAATTACGTACTTGAAACCTATCTGCCCGAGAAGTTGAAGCGGGGCAAATTCCTGCCGTAAGACCAGGGTTTTACGCATCCTGTAGGACTTTGAGGGCGAACCTTGCGTGAGCTGCGTCATTGTGGGGCCCAGTAGGCGTTCATGAATTGTGATCCTGCTATTAGGCGAGAATTTAGGTCGTTTTGCCCAACTTGACGTAAAGTGTCAAGCCAAGCTATAATAATATTTAAATGATTCTTCAAAACATTGTCGCCCTCAAAGGGCTTATCGTTGCGGCCTATGGGCGCCAGTATGAAGTCCGGATTGAGGGCGGAGTTGCTGGGAGCAACCTGCTCATGTGTTACCCGCGTGGCAAAAAAAGCATTTATGCCTGCGGTGACGAAGTTGAGGTGGAAGCCTCTGGAGCCACTCAGGGTGTCATCAATGTGCTTCTGCCGCGGCGTAGTTTGCTTTATCGTGCGGATGCTTTTAAGGAGAAGCTGATTGCTGCCAATGTCACGCAGGTGGTGATTGTTGCGGCAACGGAGCCGGGGTTCAGCGATGAATTGCTCATGCGGTGCCTTTGTGCGGTCGAGTCTCAGAATATTTCCGGGCTAATCGTTCTTAATAAGTGTGACCTTGTAACCCATCTTCAACGTGGACGTGACTTGCTGGCTCCGTTTGCAAAATTGGGGCATCCCGTGCTCGAATTGAGTGCGCAAGCCGGCAATCTGGATATGCTGCGTCAGCACTTGTCGGGACAGGTTTCATTGCTGGTAGGCCAATCTGGTATGGGGAAAACGACCCTGATCAATGCGCTGGTGCCAGAGGCGGCCGCCAAAACGGGAATCGTGTCGGAAGCGCTTAATAGCGGCAAGCATACCACTACCCATGCCCGATGGTATGACCTGCCCGGTGGTGGGGCGCTGATTGATAGCCCTGGCTTGCAGGCCTTTGGTCTCGCTCATTTGTCTCGTGAGCAGATCGAGGACGGCTTTCGTGAATTACGCCCGTTACAAGGTCAGTGCCGATTCCGTGACTGTCAGCATCATCGTGAGCCCAATTGCGCCTTCCGGACTGCCCTTGTGTCCGGCGCAATCGATGTCCGCCGCTTTGAGGTTCTGCAGACACTCCTCGCCGAACATCGGAAAAAGCCGAAGTTCTGAGGGGCACTGAATATAAGATCCTGCCACTCTAACCCACCGCATACTGGGGGAACTTGTATTGAATCAGGCACTTGTCAAGAAAGCCGGAATGAAGGTCAAGGCAGAGGATATCCCTGTGGGAATGCGACTTGGATTCTCGAATTTCACAGGAAAAGCATGGAAATGTGGCGTAAAAGGGCTCTATCTCTACTTGTGACGATGAAGGTCGTCATGGCAAACTGTGCAAAGCGTTGTGAGGTTTTCTTCAGAATTTTCGCCGCCTACAACATGATGCTTCTTGTGATGTAGCTCTAGGTGGCGAGGATCCGAACGGTTCCATGCTGCATGTGTCCATCCACATTTCTTGCAGGCATAACCATCGCGTTGGAGAATTCTTCCGCGCACCGGGTCAGGAATGGTGCGGTCGTGTTCAGGGCTTTGCCGGTCGCGTTCAAGGACGTAGACGCCTACCGGCAGGTCGGGTTGTCCTGTGTTTTTCGTCACAATAGGCCAGCCGAATTCAGTCCGGAGTTCTCTGATGCGGCGAGGCCAGTCGGATTTGTTGCCTGATACGTAGCGGAGTTCCTCTCCCGTTACAGGTTGGCCAACGCTTTCTTCGAAAAAAGCTAATATTCGATCCCGCACGGAAAGATTGCTGCCTCGCAGACTGTTTGCCAAATTCCATCGATGGGCGGCATCCCGGTCTTGTTTTTGAGATAGGAGCACATAGTCAGAGGGGTGCATACCAGCCAGATCAGTCATGTTCTCCGCAGGGTCGAGATCCGTGAGCATATCTTTCACGGTCATGCCACTGGCAATTGCCCAACCAAATTCAACACGGAGTTCGCGCACGCGGCGAGGCCAGTCCTGGATGCCGGATACAACCATGAGTTCATCACCTTTTATCACTGTCACAGGATAAGTTTGAAAATAACGGATAATTCGGTCGCGTGCAGCGTTTTTCCCTTCAGCGGGAATCAGTGAACTTCCAAGATAGCGCAATTGATGGAAAACTGGAATTAGGGCCAGAACTCGTGTCCGCAGGTTGCCCTCCTGCAGTTCATGCTCGAAGTCTGCAATAAGTGTGGCGATTTGCAGCCGAGTTGTTTCAAGTTCCGATGTAGTCATGAAAGAGCCTTATGTTCGCGGTTTAAGAGGAGAAGATAGACAATGTCAGCTATGCGCGCCGCAAGGAGAGGCGGAACCGCATTGCCAATCTGGCGTGCCACTTCAATCTTGGTTCCTGTGAAAATAAAGTCATCTGGAAATGACTGCAATCGGGCCGCCTCCCGGTGTGTAATGGGGCGATTTTGTACTGGGTGGAGGTACCGACCTTTCTCCGGCTTAAAAAACTCGGTTCTGATGGTAACAGAGGGTTTCCCCCACCATAAACGACCGAATAAATCCGTGCCACCTGATGTTTTGCGAATCCAACATTCAGGTGTCAATTTTGGGGCACGCCTTTGGAGGTCGAACCGATTCATTCCCTCCTCGGGAATTGCCTTATATCGGGCAATACTCTTTGGGGTAGGTGTCCGTCCGAAATGCAGGTCCAGGGGAGGCGGAACATTGCGAATTCCAATATCTTCAGGCGGGGGGAGATCGCCAATCGCATCACGCACAGTTCGCCACTTTTGAGTGCCAGGAACATAATCATCTGCACCTGAGCGGAAAAGCGAGGGCTGAATCTGCGTTTTCGATAGATCGTAGTGGGATTTGCGTGGAGGAAAGACCAGATTAGGATCCGCGAATCGGCAGCCAATAATGATTGCACGCTTTCTAACCTGGGGTACTCCGTAATCCGCTGCGCAGAGCATGGCGCTTGCAACCTTGAAACCAAGCGATTTCGCCACGCCAATAATTTCATCGTGTTCAAAAGTTCCCAGCAATTGGGGGACATTTTCCATGACAAAAACAGTCGCCTTGCAACGTCTAACAACCTCAAGATAAGGACGCCAGAGTTCTTTGCGGGGATCCCCTTCGCGATTTTTGTTGAGGAGACTGAATCCCTGGCATGGTGGACCTCCGATAACAACATCGGCTTCCGGGATTTCAACGTCCGTAGATTCAAGAAGGGATACAATATCTCCGCAAACAGCGTGTGGGCCGAAATTGGCGTTGTAAGTGGTGACGGCATCCCGGTTGAAATCGTTAGCCCATACGGGAACAAATGGATGTCCAAGGAGTTTTGAGAAACCGAGCGACATGCCCCCTGCACCTGCAAAAAGGTCAATGGTACGGAAAGTAGTCCGTTTTTTTGACAGGGTGCCTTCTGTACGGGCTACATAAATGCGCTGATCCTCCTTAAGAATCCAGCGTTTCAGCGAGTCATTTTCGATTTTATATTCCAATTTTTTCATTAAGTCGTGTTGATCGTGAGGTGATCAATAAACATGAATCAAATATTAGCCAGACTAGACATAAGATGCAAGGATTCCAGTAATCTTAGCGAGATAGCTAATAGTATGATGCGTTTAGTTTTAGGGCGGCAAAGAACAGTCCCTGAATAGTCGGCGAAACAAGTGCCAAATAGGTCAAAAGGCTCTGGGCACCGCTCCGCAATTCTGCCGCAGTTTTGGGCGCAAAGCTCGGGGCTTGACCGTTTGAGCCGGGAGGCGTTTAATGTAGTTATGAATGAGATGTCCCGTAATCTGACAGATCTTCTTGCGGAATTCTGTCGAGAACATTCCGAAGTTCGACTTGCCTACCTGTTTGGGTCCTATGCCCGTAATAAGGCCCGCCCTGATAGTGATGTGGATATTGGAATTGTGGTTAAGGGGCAGGAGTCGCAGCTTGTAGATCTGCAACTGGCCGACTGGCTATCTGAGGCTGTTAAAAAGCCGGTGGACGTGGTGGTGTTGAATAGGGTGTCTGCCATCCTTCAGCATGAAGCCATTCGCGATGGGGTACGCCTTTTTGAGGCGTCACCGATGGAGCGGCGCTTGTATGAATTGACGGCATTTAAAGATTATGTGGATGCCATGTATTTTCAGGAACAACGAGTCAGGAGATTGGCACATGGTTGATATCGCACTGTTGAATCGGTTGCTGTTGAGTCTTGATAGTTATTATCAGGATTTAGGCTCGGTGCAAGAGATGCGATTGGAGGCGTTTTCAGCAGACATCCGGAGTCAGAGGTTTGTGGAGCGAACGCTTCATATTGCCATTGAATGTTGTCTGGATATCTGTCACCACATCATTTCGGATCAGAAATGGCGTGAACCCTCTTCGTATGCCGATGCGTTTACAGTATTGGCGGAACATGGTGTTCTGCCTGCGGACACTCTGGCGCAATATCGATTGATGGCGCAATTTCGCAACAGGCTTGTGCATTACTACGAAAAGGTTGAGTCGGATCAGGTTTTTGTCATAGCCAAAACGCGGCGTGATGATTTTACTGCATTTGCCGCCGCTGTTCGACTCTGGCTGTCCCGGCCAGAGATATCTGGCTAATGGGGGGTACTTTCAGTCAATTTATGAATAAGGAATTGACTCGACAATGACTGACATGCCGGATTATCCAACCCTCGCGCTCAATCCCCAGGGACATCTTTTCTGGAGTGCTCATGACGGAGAGATGTGGCCGGTAGAGGCGGCGGCCGGGCGTGTTGCCACGGCGTTCTCTTCCAGTGTAACCGCAGGGCTGTTACATTTGGCCTCACGCGAGTCGGAGACTCAAATGCCTGCCTGCCCGGCCTTCTGGCGGAAGTTTTCACGTCTTTTTCTGACCCAGTTTTGCCATAGGCCAGAAATTGAAGGGTTGGATCAAGCCACGCCGCTCCCCTCAGAGGCTGATGTGATGGCGCTGGTTGACCATGCGCCGCCGATGGTAGGTGGGGAATATTTGTCGGGAGATGTGCTTCGCGCTCTTTGGGTTGTTTTGGATGAAGGCACGCGACTTGAGGCTGGTCGCAACGCCAGTGGTGTGGAGGCCTTTTTGAAGGCGCTCAGTCCGATCTGGCGGCTGGTGGGGCGGGTATGCTTTCACTTGGCCGAGAATCCTAAAAATAACGAGTTTCCGTTCGCTTTTTTAGCGACCTATTCCATCGGGGTTTCGGCGGGAGGCCAAATCCAGCACCGACCCCTTGGGCAGGCCCTGCGCGAAAATGCAGGTGAAGGCAAGCACGCCGCGCTTTTGAAACTATTGAGCCCGGTTTATCGTTCCGCTGAGAAAAGTAAGTTTGTGAAGAATCTCGTGGAGAGTGGAAGCCTTTTTAAACCACTAGCCTGGCGACCGGATCAGGCGTTTCAGTTTCTTAAAGAAATTCCGCTTTTTGAGGAGAACGGGGTTGTGGTTCGCATGCCGGATCGCTGGGGTGGCAACCGCCCCGCCAGGCCGATAGTGAGTGTGCTGGTCGGGGAAAAACGAAAGGGCGGATTGGGGCAGGATGCCTTGCTGGATTTCAGTGTGGAAGCGACGCTGGGTGGAGAGCCGTTGACTCCGGAAGAGTGGAAGGCACTCATGGAGGCCTCCAGCGGGTTGGTGTTGATCCGGGGACACTGGGTTGAGGCCGATCCTGAAAAGCTGCGTGATACGTTGGAGCAGTGGAAGAAGGCCGAAAAGGCGGCGTCTGAAGGAGTGTCCTTTGGAGCGGCCTTGCGGATGTTGACGGGAGTTGAGGGCGGGGTTGCGGCCGAAGTCGGTGATGACGTTTCTGAAACCAAGACGTGGCTTGGATTGAAGGCCGGAGCCTGGTTGGACGAGACGCTGGCCGTGCTTCGTGATCCGACGCGCTTGGGCGATGCGAAAATCCCGCACGGGCTCGATCAGGTGTTGCGCCCCTATCAACAGACCGGGGTTGAGTGGTTACGGTTTATGAACACATTGGGCTTGGGCGCCTGCCTGGCCGACGATATGGGCTTGGGCAAAACCATCCAAGTGCTGGGTTTGCTTGCGGCCCGAAAACATGAGAGGGGTGATAAACTGGGGAGGACCAGTCTTTTGGTTGCCCCGGCTTCACTCATGGCGAACTGGCAATCTGAAATCAAACAATTCGCGCCATCGCTTAAGGCTCTTGTTCTGCACCCCTCGGATATGTCCAGCGAAGACTGGCGGCGAGTTCAGGCGGATGTCGCTGCTGCGGTGAAAGGCTGTGATTTAGTATTGACCACCTACGGCTTGGTGGGCCGTTGGGAGGAGTTGCGTCGGCAGGACTGGGATCTGGCGATTCTGGACGAGGCACAAGCCATCAAGAATCCCTCGGCGCGCCAGACCAAGGCGGTAAAAGAACTTCGCGCTACGCATCGGGTGGCGCTTACAGGCACGCCGATAGAAAACCGGTTAGGTGATTTATGGTCCCTTTTTGATTATCTCAATCCCGGACTTCTCGGCTCAGCGAAACGGTTCAGTGACTATATTAAAGCGAGCTCAGGCAGTAGCGAAGGTTTGGGCGCCTTGAGAAATTTGGTGCGCCCCTACATCCTTCGACGGCTCAAAACAGACAAACGGATTATTGCCGACTTGCCGGATAAGACGGAGGTCAAGGCCTATTGCCCGTTATCACGAAAACAGGCGGCGCTGTATGAGCAATCGGTCCGGGAAATGAGAATCAAGCTGGAGGAAGTCGACGGGATTGCCCGACGCGGTTTAGTGCTGGGTTATATCATGCGGTTCAAACAAATTTGCAACCATCCATCGCATTGGCTTCGCGATCAAACCTACGGCCCCGACGAAAGCGGGAAATTTATGCGCCTGCGTGAACTGGCGGCAGAGATTGCTCAGCGTCAAGAGAAGGCCCTGGTGTTTACCCAATTCCAGGAAATGACACAGCCCCTGGCAGCTTGTCTGGCCGAAGTGTTCCGGCGGCCGGGCTTGATTCTCCATGGTGCGGTTCCGGTCATAGATCGGCGCCGGCTGGTGGAGACCTTCCAGACTGAAGATGGCCCCCCATTCTTTGTGCTGACAACCAAGGCGGGTGGGACGGGGCTCAATCTGACGGCGGCTTCGCATGTCATTCATTTTGACCGGTGGTGGAATCCGGCTGTTGAGAATCAGGCGACGGATCGCGCCTTCCGTATTGGGCAGAAGCGGAATGTGCTGGTGCATAAATTTGTTTGCAAGGGAACGTTTGAGGAAAAAATTGACATGATGCTGGAAGAGAAAGCCGCTCTGGCCCGCGACGTGGTTGATGGCGAAGGCGGGGAAGTCCGATTGACGGAAATGAGCAATGACGAACTCATTAAATTTGTCTCGCTGGACATTGATCGGGCTTCTTTGGAATAGTTTATAAGAAAGGATAAAAAAATATGAGTCGATGGGGACGAAAAAGTTATAGCCGTTACGATAGGTATCCGCCTTATGTGCCCGTGGCTGTGCGTAAAGAAAAAGCGGCGAAAGCGGCGGCGAAATTGTTGAAAAAAGGAGATGCCCATCAACCCGTTCAGCTGAATGGAAAAACCATTGCCCGCACTTTTTGGGGCAAAGCGTGGTGTGAAAACCTGGAGTCCTACAGCGACTATGCGAATCGCCTGCCGCGTGGGCGATCCTATGTGCGTAATGGTTCCGTGCTGCATCTCGATATCCGGCGTGGCGAGATCGAAGCCCTGGTAAGTGGAAGTTCCTTGTACAAGATCAAGGTCGGCATCAAGCCGGTGGATAAAAAACAATGGGACAGCCTGCGCAAGGAATGTGCCGGGTCTATTGGTTCTTTGATGGAGCTTCTGTCGGGCAAGTTATCCGAGCGGGTGATGGGGGTGATGACGAGTAAAAATGGCGGACTCTTCCCTGCACCTTCAGAAATTATTCTGGACTGCTCCTGCCCCGATTGGGCTGAAATGTGTAAGCATGTGGCGGCTGTAATGTATGGGGTCGGGGCGCGTTTGGATGAAAAGCCCGAGTTGTTGTTTACGTTACGGCATGTGGACCACAAGGAGTTGATTAGTCAGTCGGGGGCAGTGGAAGCGCTCACGACAGGGACAGGGATGGGTGACGTAGCCGTACTCGATAGCGCCGAAGTGGGCAATGTATTTGGCATCGAAATGGCTGCTGAATCGGAGTCGCAGAGGATTCCCGCGCCGACGACTAAAAAAGCAAGGAAAGTGCCCGTCAGGGCCAAAATTAAAAAAGTAGTTAAGAAAAAAGCGGGTAAACTGAAAGCTAAAGCTGTGAAGGCTAAACGTTAAGCTGAATAGAGGAATTATGACTTTTCGCGATGAAATCAAAGGGCGGATTACCCGCATGCAGGCATTGATTCGTGAACAAGGACTTGATGGGGCCTTTTTCATTTTCCCCATCGATGTCTATTACTTCTGTGGTACGAATCAGAATGCGGCCTTGTGGATGCCAGCTATTGGAGAACCGATGTTGCTGGTGCGGAAGAGTCTTGCGCGAGCCCAGGCGGAGAGTGTCGTAGCCGATGTGCGACCTTTCCCTGCCAGCAAAGATTTTCCGGCTTTGTTCAATGACGCAGTGCGTAAAGTCGGTTTGACCTTCGACGTGGTGCCTGTTCAACAGATGAATTATTATGGCAAGTTACTGCCAGGCTGCGAATTTGTTGATATCACTTCGTTGAATCGAGAGTTGCGTTCGGTCAAATCATCCTTCGAATTGAATCAGTTGCGTATTAGTGGGAGCAAGATTGGCGAAATCTTTAGTCAGGTTCCAAAGTTTCTGAAGGTGGGGATGCGGGAAGTGGATCTGGCGGCCGAGTTTGAATATCGGCTTCGCAAGGCGGGGAATGAAGGGTATATCCGGATGCGGGCCTTCAATCAGGAGCTTTTTCTGGGTCTGGCGGTTTCTGCTGGGGGTGCAGCGCATGGGGCTTTTGATGGTGCAGTTACCGGGCGGGGTCTATCCAGCGCCGCACCCTATGGCTCCTCTATGGATCTGATTAAAGAAAATGAGCCAGTATTTCTGGATTATACCGGTGTTTTTAATGGCTACATCACAGATATGACCCGGGTATTCGTTGTGGGGCGGCTTGATTCCGAATTGCAACGTGCCTTTGAGGTCTCACTTGAAATTCAGACATTTCTGCAAATGGCATTAAAGCCAGGGGCGATTTGTGAAGAGCTCTATTTTCGTGCGGCGGAAATGGCTGAACAGGCCGGGCTGGGTAAGTTCTTTATGGGCATGCCGGGCGAGCAGTCGCGATTTGTCGGGCATGGGGTCGGTCTGGAGTTGGATGAATGGCCCATTCTTGCCAAGGGATTCAAGTCTCCGCTTCAAGCGGGGCAGGTCATTGCTATTGAGCCTAAGTTCGTGATCCCGGGCAAAGGGGTGATTGGTATTGAAAACACCTTTGCCGTCACGGTTGACGGCGGTGAAAAGCTAACTAATATTCCGGACCAGATTATGTATGGCTGAAGATCAATGGACAGCCGCGGGGCCTATGCGGTATATTCAGTCCCCTTATTTTATTTTTGAAAGCGAATGGACTCAATGACGACAACGAAATCGATGCGGTGTTTTGTTTTGGTGTTTTGTGCGGTGGTGTTGGCGATGGGGGGTAACGCCCTGGCGGCAACGCATCCGACCAAGAAAGCTGTGGTAACTACCAGTAAATCCAAGGCGACTGCTTCCAAGGGGCGAACGGCGTTGCCTAACCGGACTGCAGACCCCTATCTCGGCGCGATAGTTGTGGATGCGGCGACAGGGCAAGTGCTGGTTGAGCAAAATGCGGACGCCTCCGGGTTTCCCGCGAGCGTCATCAAACTGATGGATATGATGGTGCTTTTAGACCAAATTGCCGCAGGGCAACTCAGTCTAAGCAATATGGTGACCGTCACGGCGGAATCGTCAAAGATCGGCGGGTCGCAGGTTTATCTGAAAGAGGGTGAGGTTTTCATGTTGGAGGACCTCATGTATGCCCTGATGATCCAGTCGGCTAATGATTCAGCCATGGCTATGGCGTTGAGTGCATCGGGCTCTTCTGCAGGGTTCGTAGAGTTAATGAACAAGAAGGCAGCTGAACTGGGAATGAGTAACACGACCTTTCACTCGGTGCATGGGCTTCCGCCTGCCTCTGGACAAGCGGGTGACTCGTCAACGGCCCGGGATTTGGCCAAGCTGGCCGGGGCCTTGATCTCCCAGCATCCCGAGATCATAAAATATACGTCTACTCAGGTGCGGAATTTCCGGCCCAATGCGCCACAACCCTTTGTGATGCGCAGTCATAATCATCTTTTGCATGAATATCCGGGTTGCGACGGGTTGAAGACGGGATTTATAAACGCCGGCGGGTATTCGATTGTGGCGACGGCCCAGAAAAATGGGCGACGTGTGATTGCCGTTGTGTTGGGTAGCAAAGATCGCAAAGTGCGTGATGCCAAGGCCATTGAATTGCTCTCAAAGGGATTTGCCGCATTACCGCCGCTTCCTCCCCCGCCCCCGCCCGTGGTCGTGCCCGTGGTAACTAATCTTCCTGCCGTAGTGACGACGGGCGAGGAACCTCTTACTGCCTCCGAGACCCCTCACATGGGTTGGCTTAAGATTGCAGGAATCGGTCTTGTGATCGGTTTGGCCGTCTTGGGCATTGGCAGCTTCTTTATGAAGAAGCGTTCCCGGAATGATTTCTAAGTCGCCCCATCATCAGGTCGGGGAAGTGACGGGCACCGAGATCCGTAAAACGGTCGCCTGTTTTCCTGTGGGCTTGAGCGTATAGCGATTGAGCTTGGCGGGGATCAGGCAGGTGCAGCCGCCGGGGACGGTTTCGGTTCCCGATTCGCACATGATTTTGATGTCATCTTTTTCGCTGAAGAGGGCCTGGAAACTGGCGCCGTCGTGTTGGACAAAAAATGGGGCCGTAATATCCAGTTTCTCCAATCGGAAATAGGGGGAGACGACCAATTCGGTGACCAATGCGCCAGACTTCTCGCTGATGGGGCGCGGAATCGTTTTGACGGGGGCCGCATCCGTCCAATGGATGACTTTGAGCGCCTGATCCAAGTGGAGCTCCCGGGGCTTCCCTGCTTTGTCCACCCGGCCCCAGTCATAGACCCGGTAGGTGGTATTGGAGTTTTGTTGGATCTCCAGAATCAGTAAGCCCTCGCAGATGGCATGGACGCGGCCGCCGGGTATGAAGATGGTGTCGCCTGCGGTTGCGGGGACTGATTGGAGCGTTCCTTCCAGCTGGCCAGTTTTGAGGGCGGCAAGGAAAGAGACCTCGGTAATATTGGGTTTGAGTCCGGCAAAAACCTGCCCGCCCTTGGGGGCATCCAGGATATGCCAGGCCTCGGTTTTGGCCTCGCCAATCCCGAGTGCGGCTGAAGCATCGTCAGGGTGAACTTGAATGCTCAGGCGCTCTTTAGCATCAATCAGTTTGACCAGCAGGGGAAAAGAGTCTGATTTGATCCCATGGCCAAGTAATTCCTTGCCGAAGCGGGTAACGAGTTCGGCGAGGGACTGTCCCTTCAGGGGGCCATTAGCGACAAAGCTCATGCCCTCTGGACGGTCAGACAATTCCCATGATTCAGCGTAAACGCCTTCGGGCTGGTCACGGTTGAACCGGGCGGGAATACGACTGCCGCCCCATATGTAGTCTTTGTAGGCCGGTTCTAGAAGAAACGGATAGAGCTCTGGTACATTCATCTTGAGGGATCAGCGGCCCATTTTGCGAATGTTTTCGATACAGGTTTTGGCACTCTCCATCGGGCCGATTTCATAAGCTTCCTGTTCGACGACATACCATTGCACTGCCGTTTCCTTTTCAATCACATCGAAGATGGCTGGCCATTTGACGGAGCCTTCGCCCACGGCGGCTGTCTTGGAAGTAGGGTGGAATTCTTTCACGTGAACCGATTCAAGCCGTTTGGCGTAGCGACGCAGGATGGCGGGAACGTCACAGCCAGCGGCGGTGGCCCACCCGATGTCGAGTTGAACCAGAAAGTCATCCGGGGTGGAGGAGAAGATGCGGTCAAAGAAGATTACTCCCTTTTCCGCTTTAAACTCATCGGTATGGTTATGGTAACCCAGTCGCATGCCGCAGGCTTTGGCACGGACGTGGGCAGCGTTCATGCGATCGATCCACTTTGAAACGTCCTTCATGTCAGCCCAGGGCACGATAAGGCGATCATTGCCGATAGCCTTGTTCATGGCCACCGTCGTTTCAAAAGCGTCGCCTTCCAGGGAGTCAATGCCGGTGTGGGCGCCCGCGCAACGGAGACCGTTGCTATCCAGCATGGCCCGCAATTCCTTGCCCGGCAGGTTGTAATAGCCTGCGAATTCAACGCCTTGGTAGCCCATCGCGGCCACTTTGCTCAATGTTCCTGACACATCTTTCGGGGCTACATCTCGAAGGGAATATAGTTGAATCGCAACAGGTATTTTTTTGCTCATGACGTCAATCTCCTTGTTAGGTGAAGAATTGACGATATATGAAACAATTCGCCGTAAGCAATGACATATTCATAATTCTGACCTTAAACTGTAAGCCGCAGTTCGGTCAGAGATTCAAAGTGGGCGGTGCGGGGGAACATATCGAAAAGTTGGGATGAATGGACCTGATAGCCACCTTCTTTGAGCCAGGCGACATCACGGGCCATGGTGTCGGGCGCGCAGGAGATATAAAGGATTTGGGCTGGTCGCTGGGTGAGAATGTCGCGGATCATCATGCGCCCCATCCCGTTGCGGGGTGGATCCACGATGAGCGTGGTGTGTTCAGGCTGAGCCAGCTGAAGTTTAATCATTCCCTTCTCGGCACTGGCCGTCACCCACTCAATGTTCGAAAGGCCTAAATTCTTGGCGTTGAAGGCGGCTGCCTTGATGCCGGGGCCGTCCACATCCATACCAATGACACGGGGAATGCCCAGGGTAGCGGCTGCTAGAGCAAAGATGCCAACACCGCAATACAGGTCGACTACTGTGTGAGGCGGGGCAGTATTCATGAGCTTTAGCACAGTGTTTACCAGAACATCTGCCAGGCTGGGATTCATTTGGTAGAAACTGTCGCGTGGAACCGAAAGCGGGCCCAGGATCGAGGATTCAACCAGCCATACATCATTTTCATTCGCCTTGTTTCGCCACCAGACAGCACCATCTTTCTGTGTCCAACGGAAGATGATGGTCATGTCGCTGCGCAAGGTGCGTCGGAAAGAGGGGGCATCGTGAAGCTCTTTCAGCAAGGTGTTAATGGGCGCGACCGCTAGCGGGCAGTTGGGTACGTCCAGTACGGTGCAATTGTCGTCCATGAAATAGCCGATGCGTCGGTCTTTGCCATCGATCTGGCCGTGGAGTGACAGTTTGTTCCGGTAGCCCAGTGGGGTGGGGGAGGGAACCGGAGGCAGGAGTACCTCTTCTGTGCAGCCAGCCTGGCGAATGAGGATGGAGCGGAGTTGTTGATGTTTGATCCGGACTTCCTCCTCATAAGAGGCATGCTGGTAGCAGCAACCGGGGCAGAATGACGGAAGAGGTGAACTATGAGATGTTAAACGTGGGATGTGAAAGGCAAGGGGACAGACGGGGGCGATACGGTGTGGAGAGGGGGTGACCACGGAGGTCGCGCGGGCCTCGAGGAAGCCGCCGCGATCCTTGGTGATCTCAATGGTTACGGTTTCGCCGGGAAGGACGCCGGGGATAAAGCAGACTTTCCCGTCAAGTCGGGACACACCGCGTCCGCCCGTGGTGACTTCACTGATTTGGACAGACAAGGTGTCAGGGCTCAATGGGGGATTCCTGCGGTTCGGTGGTCTCGGGCGTCTTATTCTTTTTCGAGCCTGAATAAATGGAAAAGCCAAGGAGGCGGCACTCGATATTGCTGTTGAAAAACTGGATGCTTCGGGAATGGCGCAGGCCAATACCCTTGCCTAGAGCCATGTTTCCAGTGAAAACAAATCCAGTATATCCCTGGCATTGTTTTTTAAAGAAGTCCCCGATCCCGCGATACACAGGCTTGAGGAGTTCTTCTTCGCCCATGCGCTCACCATATTCGGGGTTCAGCACCAGCACGCCGCCGCCCTCGGGGACGGGGGAATCGGCAAAGTCGCAGATCTCAAATTCGATCAACTGCTCCACGCCGGCGGTGCGGGCATTTTGCTGGGCGGCCTCAATGGCGTCGGCGCGAATATCAGAAGCAATAATTTTGCCGGTAAACTTACGCTTGGGGAGAGCGCGGGCTTCAGTTCGAATTTTCTGCCAGGCCTCATCATCGAATCCCTTGATGTGCATGAATCCGAAATTGCTTCTAAGCAGGCCGGGGGCTCGATTTTGGGCGAACAGGGCGGCCTCAATGGCTAGTGTTCCGCTGCCGCACATGGGGTTGAGGAAATTGCCTTCACCGGTCCAGCCGGTGGCGCAGACAATGGCGGCGGCCAATGTTTCCTGCATGGGGGCCAGCATGGGGATTTTGCGATAGCCACGGCGCGAGAGGGGTTCGCCAGAGGTGTCGAGGTAGATTTTAGCATTTCCTTGATTCCAATAAAGGAAGACCACGGTGCCGGTGCGGTCATTGCCTGAATTTGGGCGACGTCCGGTTATTTCGCGAATGCGATCCACAATCGCATCCTTGGTTTTGACATTGGCGAAACGGTCATCACGGATGGCGGGAGTGTTGATGAACGAGGTGACTGTGAAATAGCCATCATCGGGAATGATGTTTTCCCAGGGAATCGTCAGGAGGTGTTGATAGAGATCATCCGGTTGGCGGACTTTGAACCGGCTGAGTTCGAGCAGTACCCGGTTGCCGGTATGCAAGAAGAGGTTCAGGCGCATGGCGTCACTGAAGGTCCCTGTGGTTTCTATTCCGGCCTCCAATTCAGCCAGGATGGGGAACCCCATGGTTGCTAGTTCTGTTTTGGCATAAGGGGGGATCCCTTTGGCGCAAGAGACGAGCAGGGGGAAGGTATCTGATTTGAGATCTGAGATCTGAGATGTGAGATTCATGTTAGATTCATCATTCATAATTTCCTGTGCGTTAGCGCAGGGAGGGTTCGGCGGATTTGTTCAAGATCGTGGATGTTGAGCGTTATGGTGTCTACTTGTTCTTCGTTGCCGAAGCGGGCAAGGATTTCACCCCAGGGCCCGACAATCATGCTGTTACCGTAGCTGGCGATGCCGGTGTGAGGGTTGGTGCCGCATTGGTTGGGGGCAATCATAAAGCATTGGTTTTCAATGGCCCGGGCGCGGACCAGGATTTCCCAGTGGTCCTTGCCGGTACGCTGGGTGAAATTTGAGGGAAGAAAGAAGAGCTGCGCGCCTTTGGCTGAATAATGGCGGAAGAGCTCCGGGAAGCGCAGATCATAACAGATTGCCATGCCGCAGTTCCAGCCTTCGAGTTCAGTCATAATGGGTTCGGTTCCAGCCTGCCAGAGGTCGCTTTCCCGAATGACCGGCCCGGATTCCAGATTAACGTCAAAAAGATGGATTTTACGATAGGACGCAGCGATCTCGCCCCGGCGGTTGAGCAGGACGCTGGTATTGTAAATGCCCGATTCATGATGTTCCACAACGCTGCCGGCTAAAACCCAGGCATTATGGCGATGGGCAATGGCGGCCAGGAAGTTCATCAGCGGTCCTGTCAGGGGGGCGGCGTTGCTGCGATAGTCATCATCACTACCGCGCATCGCAAAGACCTCGGGAAGTGCAATGAGGTCAGTGGCGCCGATGCCTGTAAGGAGTTGCTTGGTGCGGGTCAGGTTAGCCTGAACATCGCGTCCCGCGTCCACTTGCACAAGGGTGATCTTAAGATGGTTTGAGGGATGGCTCATCCTGAATTGCCCCTATCAGGCGGTAAAGGCGATGGCGCCGTAGCCGACGACCCATTCTCCCCGGCTTTCAGGGAAATCATCTCCGCTATTGCGATATCGCAGTAAAGTGGCTTTTTTGCAGCCCTGTTGTTGTGCATAACTCATTGCTGTGACCACGGGGCCGATTCCGCAGAATATCTGGTGGGAAAAATCCCAGTCATGCATGATCCCTTGGATATCCATCCCGATAACTTTCCGAAGGGTGGCTTGATCTGTTTTACGAACCCGTTCGTAAGACGGATCGTGTAGCATATCAGAACTGGCTACTACGAGTATCTTTTTCTTCACTGCTAACTTCTTTAGGGCAGTGGCGAGAGCATCGAGGAGGTCCATATCCCTCGGGCCAATCATGGCCATAACCAGGGAGGCCGCGGGCATCACAGTTTGGATAAAGGGAACTTGGTTCTCAAGCGAGTGTTCCCCCATGTGCGGGCGGTAATCGAATTTGATCCGTGAGTCGGCTTTGACAAGAAGACTCGCGCAATCCTTATCCAGCGGGGTTGCTCCGAGTGGGGTGGAAAATGTATCCCCATCCATGATCGCGACACCCTGATTTTGCTCCCGATGACTGAACCCTAGAATGACCACGGTATCAGGAGCGCCATGGATGAGGTTGTTTTCCTGAATGGCGCGATAGGTGTAGGCTGCTGTGGGGCCAGAATAGACATAGCCTGCGTGCGGAGCGATGACAGCAACAATGGGGTTTTTGACTTCCGGGATGAAGGCATTTTCAAACTGTTCAGCAATGGTCTGTTTAAGTTGCGTCGTTGTTCCGGGAAACCATTTCCCGGCACCCAATGCGGGTCGAGTTAATTGATTTTTCGCATTCATGACCCCTCCTCTTCTCGTATAAACATCTATCTTTCAGATATATTAGCCTAATGGGGTGAGATGACAATAGAAAAGCCAGGGCAGACGCATCTAAATTGCAGGATTTCTGGCCATTTTGGCTCAATCTGACGACGGAAATTTGGAGTGCGGCGGCTTGACGCCGCTTTCACAAGGCCTGGCTTGACAGGCCGACAACACGGCGCGTCAAGCCGCGCCGAAGAAAAGCGGCGTCAAGCCGCCGCACTCCAAAAAAATGCCTATTCACCTGAGTATTTGAGCCAGAAACGCCAGATTAAAGGAAAATTAGATGCGTCTGCCCTGATAGAAAAGCAATTCTGTCTTATTGACACTGGGGGATGGGTGTTTCATCATGGCTGGTCAAATTGGAAGGAGTTATGCTGTGAGTTCTGAACGTGATCTTGAAATGCGATCTTCGGCTGTGACGCTTTCTGACATGGAAATCTTTGTCTTTCCCGAGCTGATGTATGCCCTGTTGCTGGCCAACTTGATGTCCCCCCGTATCTGGAAATGGCGCGAGGATCCTTGGTTTGCCGGCTTGGCCAAGATGAAACCCTATAGGCGGATCACCCGGCTCAAGCAATTCATCATGGATCATTATGCCTTCAATCTTGATCTGGATACTTGGGGATTGACCACGAAAGATTGTGAAATGGCCCGGTTTCGTCCTTTTTTGGAAGAAGATACGATTAAGCGGTCAAATGCTTTATTCGGATATGAGGGCGATAAATACTATTTTGACATCGATATCCGCACTCATTTCGGACTCAATAAGTATACGACCGATGCTATTCCGTTTTGGAAAACAGAAACAGTTGAGGCGATGGATGCGTTTTGTCATAAGGAAGGCTATTCGACTGGTGCCGGAGAATGCGTGTCCCTGGCGGCACTCTATGCCGCCGCCCTGTTCATCGTGGCGGGGATTCCGTTGAAGGACATTTATCTGCTGGCGACGCCATTGCACTCTCAGAATTATGTGGACTTGGATGAGGGGATTTTGACCAACAATCGGCGGTTAGTGACCAAAAAGATGTGGTGTAATGGAACCGCTCTTTCCGCCCAGGCTCGGCGCGCCCTTGAAAACGAAGAGGTTACGGTGGTGGCTCATGAAACTGGCTGGATTCATACGGTTTATCCCGACGCCACAATTGATCCTGCCGCCTATACCCGTTTTTCAGTTAAGCTCAATGCATTTCTTGATACTCCGTTGACGGATGAAGTGATGGGCAACTTTTTGCGGCATAAGCGCGACCTTCAGAAGTGTTTCCAACTGAGGAGTACAATTCACGGGGTTACTCACTATGTTCCTCTGGAGGTGGCGTTCCAGTTCGAGGACGATAGTTCGTTCCTGGTTACGGATACGACGCGTGAGGCACTTCTGGCTGATATTGATATGGATCAGTTTGTCACGGAGCGAATGTCGGGGCGTATTGTGTTGAATGACCTTGAGGACTATGTGCGCCGGGAAAAGCCAAACCTGAATCAGCTCGAGGATGTTACCCGCCTGAAGGCGCAATTTGCATGTACCTGTATGGATTCTGCGAGGGCGATGGAGCATTTGATCAGGTTTTGTCATGTGGAACCGCGGATTCCTCCGGCAACACAGCGCTCATTCAAGTCGGCTGGCGAACCGCTGGGCGTCACCAGAGAGATGACGCGTGAGGAAGTGATAAGGCGCCTGGAATCGCTTCGTGCGACCATTCCAGCGGCGGATCTGGCTTTTTATGCCTATCGGGATATCAATCGTACGGATTCGGCTCCGTTTCTTAAGGCGGCCATGGAGCGTAACCCGGTTTCTATCGAGGGGGCGAAGCCGATGACTGACGATGAGGTGTTGGCGGTCGTTCAGGCGATGCCTGGTGAGTCCATCTATGATGAGTCTGGAAGGCTTGCTCAACCGGACGAGGTTTGGAACTTTGGGCGGGGTGACGGGGTGGAAAAAGCGATCCTTTTGGCGGGAATTTATAAAGCGCGAAAACCTGATGCGACCATCAGTGTCGAAATGACACCTGATTGTGCCGTTTTAATAGTGGACTCTCGTCATACGGAATTTCCCTCCGCCAAAGGGATGAAGTCGCAGCGATGGGAATTATGAAGGAAAGGATTGCTTCTGACCGGCGAGATCATGTAAATTTAAGCTCTTTGCATAATTTACGGGGACGAAGTCTAATTATTAGAACATGAGGAAATTTATTCATATTTATAAAGGGGTCACAGCCCTGTTTTTGGTCATGGCTCTCTTTTCCGGTTGTCGGACGGCAGTTAAAGTATCGTCCGTTCATGATTTATCTTCTCCGAAACGACCAGTGAAAGAGCGGTCTCAGACGCTTGTCGCTAATGATTCAGCCCGTCTTCGGCCTGGTCTGGTCATCAATGTCAATGTGCTTGTTGCGGGTAAAACCGAGATTACCGCAACTGCAAAGCGGATATCGGATCAGGGAACCATCGCCATGCCGCTACTTGGTACAGTCCAAGTGCGTGATCAAAGTCTTGAAAATTTCAGTACCCAGTTGACGTCTGCTTACAAGGAGTTTTTTGTCAATCCTCAGGTAATCGTTGAATTCGTACGGGATGATAACAAAGAGGGGTTGTCTCCATGGGGCAATGTGACGGTTTTAGGCCGGGTCAAAAAACCGGGACGTATCAGCCTTCCCGCAACGCGCGACCTGACCTTGAGCGGAGCGATCCAGCAGGCTGGCGGCTATGACACAAGTGCCAAGGAAAATGCCATTCGCGTCACCCGTAAACGCCCTGATGGCAACGTCAAAACGTGGGAAATCGATTTGCGCTCGGTTGGGGCTGAAGGCCTGATTGAGAATGATATTTTACTTGAGCCTGATGATGTCGTGTTTATTCCTGAACTGATTTTTTAAGAAACCTGAAGTATAAGCAGAAGAAAGAGCAGAGTATGATGAAACGAACAGTAATTACCGCCATGATGTGCTTGGCCATAATTTCAATCGCAAACGCGGAACCCGGTAATGGGATCCATGCAGGACCTTGGACTTTCAGTCCCTATGCGAATCTCCGGGAGACCTATGATTCCAATGTCGATAAAACGCCGGTCAACAAGGTGGATGATTTTTTCCTCGACTCTGAAGCAGGCTTGAAAATGGGCTATTCAGCCTATGCAATCGACTTTTCGGGTTTGGGCTTCCTTGGAAATCGGAATTATAGCGACTTGACTGACAAGGACTTCTCGAGTGGCGGTGAAATCTTGAAATTCAAGCAGGGCACTCATGACACCTTTGTCATCGAGGCCGATCAAACTTTCCGTCGCGTGGAGGACAACGATCTCCATGGCTCTGAAGCCGCCGTCCTGGGTGTGTCGCCTGACTCCGTTTTGGACTCCAGTTCAACGAGCCGTCGCGATATCAATAACGTCGGAGTCTCTGTCGGGCGTAACCTGACTGACAAGATGGTTTTGGATGTTGGGTACCGGTTTGATGATGTCAATTATTCTGATCCGACTATTTATGATATTCAGAATCATATTGGGCAGGCCGAGGGGGCTTACCGGTTGACCGAAAAAACGGATAGTCTTGTAACCATGCAGGCCGGCATGCAGGATAACGGCGTCATTAGCGACCCCGCCAACTACTACATCGGTCGGGTAGGTCTTAAAACTCGGGGAACGGATAAAGTAATCTTCAAAGGCGGGGTTGGTGTCCAGCTCTATGAGCGTCCCATCGCAGACGATATCACCTCGTTTAGTTACGATCTTTCCGCCTCATGGGTTGCAACGGAGAAAATTACGCTTCAAGCGGGTGGCCGTAACGGAACCGTCCTTTCCTCTCTCTATACGGATAACGGCAGTGAATATAACACCGTTTGGGCTGGAGCTTCTTACCGGGTCATTCCGACAATTATTCTGTCCGCTAACGCCTCTTATCGTCAGGATGATTATCTTGACCCCGTGGCGGTGCAGGGTGGAACAAAAGATCGAACGGATAAGGGAAGTGGTCTTGGAGCCCGCGTCGATTATTTGACGCCCGCGAAGTTCTTGAGGCTCTACACCGAGGCGCAGTACCAAAACGTGGAGTCTACGATCTCACCTACTTATGACGAAACCCGCATTATGCTGGGCATGAAACTCCAGTACTAAATTTAATTTTGCAGAAATTGTAAGAAACAATAAAAAGGACAACTCAATGAAAAAGACACTATTAGGGATCGTTGGAGTGATGATGATTACGGCGATGTCGGCATTTGCCGCCTTTACGCCTCCCACCGCAGCGCAACTGACGGCGGCCGCGAATAATCCCGCTGCAATTGCGGCCCTATTGGAAGGTGCCTCACCTGAGCAGGCTGCCCAGGTCATTAAGGCGGTCGTTGTTCAAATTGCGTCAATGGGCCTGAGTGCTCCGGCACAAGCTGCCAGTATCGGCAGTGTGATCGCGGCCGCCTTTTCGGCTGCACCGGCGGGATCAGCGCCCATGTTAGCCGCAAGTCTGGGAACGGCCTGCGGTGCCTCCCTGGCTGTTAGCGGGAATCCGGCAGTGGTTTCGAGCATTCAGGGTGCAATCGCAACGGCGGGCGGAAGTGGCGGAGCAGCCATGGCGCAAACTTTTGGAACAGCATACTCTGAGGCCAAAGCTGCCAGTCAGGCGAGCAATAATGATGTTTTGGGCAGTGCTCCGCCATTGGCAACGGGTTATACTGGACAGCAGAACCCTATTTGAGGATGACTGAGAAACTCCTCGTATCCGGGTTGGTGCTGATCCTGTCATATCTGACCTGGGTTTGGGGAGGTCTGAGGGTGGCGTGGTTACCACCCTCCGTTTGGGCTTCCTTTGTTCTTCTAATTATCCTGTTGGTAACACGATCACGCCCCTTGTGGCGTGATCTTTTCTTTTATTTCGGGCTCCTGTTTTCGGGCTATCTTACAATCCAATGGTGGAATGCGGGGCGGGTTCTTTTCTTTGATGTCGGGCTTAACGAATGGCGCTATTCGCCGCCCCGTCACCCTGATTGGCCTTCAGCGTTCTCCCGGCCCGAAGCCGCTCAGATGTTGTCCTGGTTTTTCCCCGCCTGGATACTGGGGCTCGTGATTCGCTCACCTGCTGTCAGCAGGGGCACAATAATAGGCCTGTTACGGGGCTTGGTATATAGTGCCGGTTTGCTGGCATTATTCGGGGTGGTTCAATTCCTCACACGCACTCGTCTTCAGTATTGGCTGGCGCCAACGGGTGATGGTTTTTTTGCCTCATTCGGTTACACCAACCATGCCGCGGCCTATTTTGTGCTGATGGGCGCCATTGCAGCCGGATTGTTATATCGCGAGATTTTCCGCTCAGATGCATTCAATGCGGGAGGCGCACTCCGTGCGGCGACCGTGCACCCTGGGCGCTATAGTGATGCGATCGCCGCACGGAGTGCGCCTCCCACATTAAGAGGCCTGCAAGCGCCTGCCTTGGCTGCCTCCCTGTTGCTCTGTCTCATTGGCGCCAATCTTTCCCTGAGCCGGGCCGGGGTGATTCTGGCCTGGGCGCTGGCGGGCTTTATCGCCGTGTATGGCCTCATGCGGGGCTGGAAAAAGTTGCACAGGGCGGGGCGCGTCAATCTGGCAGCCGCCACGATCGCCATCTTGTTTGTTTTCTATTTTGCCGTGGCAGGCTTTGGCAGCAAGGACATCGCCAAAGAGTTCGCCGTCAAAAAACCGGTACATCATTTGCTATTTCCTGTTTTGGATGATGTAAATTTGGCACTCGGGGGGCGGTGGGAACAGGATGTGGCGGCCTGGCACATGTGGCAGGATCACAAACTCCTCGGCATCGGCGGCTGGGGGTACCGCTACCTGTTGGCCTTCTACATCCCAAAAGAGGACTGGAAGGCGTTGGTGCAAAACGCAGGAAGAGCCAATGTGCATTGCGACATTCTCCAATATCTTACTGAATTCGGAATCGTCGGCTTTGGACTTATGTTAGCAGCAGTGACAGCACTGATTCTTTCCCCTCTCCATTCAGGGGAGAGGGCTAGGGTGAGGGTGTCTGTAACTCGCCGCGACCCTCTTTTGATCATGGGTGTCATAGGCCTTTCTCTCGTAGTTGTTTTCAGCCTCATAGACCTGCCCTTCCGCTGTCCAGCCATTCTCTGCACTTGGGTGGTGATTCTCGCCGCCCTGCCAAAAGTTACAGAAACCAAGGTTTACAAAGTAACCATTAATCGTTAACCATTAACCCATAACAAATAACCATTAACCCCCCTTATGAACATACAACCACAACCAAATCCTGTCGATCCCGAACGCCACTCATATTATGGCGGTACCCCGCCTTACGGGGCGCCGTACGGCACCCCCTATTACGGTGGAGCTCAGCCCGAATCCTCTGGTCTTTTGGGTTCCCTTGACCCCTTCCGCATGCTCCGTGTGATGCGTAAGAAATGGCTGACGGTATTGCTTGTCCTCGTTTTTGCCGGGATCGCGGCCACCTATTATCTCATGACCACGTCCAGGGTGTATCAGGCCATCAGCTTGGTTGAACTCAGTGTCAGGCGTCCCCGGATCATGACTCAGCAGGCCGCTGTGATCGAGGATCAGGGCGCAAGTTCACAGTCAGAAGAGATTTTCAATACCCGCCTTGAGAAATTCAAGGGGCGGGTAATGCGGGAGGCTGCCATTGCTCGCTACCGAAAGCAACATCCGGACTGCAAACTTGAGGATGCGGCATTCAACAGCCTGTTTGCCAATAACCTGAGCCTCACACTCCTTCGTCGTACCCGTTTGGTCAAAATCGAGTTTAATCATACGGATCCCCAGTTCGCTGCTGATTTCTGCACTGCTTTTGCGGAGGCGGCAGAAGCCAGCGTTTATGACGAAAACCGGATTGCCTCGGATGCCGCCGTAACTTGGTTGGAAGCACAATGTGTGTCCCAGAGGGGAGAAGTTGAGAAGGCTGATGCGAGCCTGCTGAAATATCGGCAGGAAAACAAAATTGACGTTCTCGAAAGCCAGCGGAAAACGGTGGACAACGCACTGATGGATTTCAACAGCGTATTGGTGGGTTTGGAGAGTCAGGAGGCAAAAGAACGCGACCTGCTCAATACGATTACGGCTGTTGAGCTTAAACCCGAAAATGCTGGAAAACTTCCCACCTCCATACCTCGTGGTGATGAGATTAAGCTGGCGATGGATAAGTGGTCGACGGCATTGGCCGACAGGGATGCCCTGCTGTCTAAATACACTGCCAAACATCCGGAGGTTCTTGCCAAAGATGGAGTGGTAGCCCTTTACAGAAATCAAGCGCTTGATTCCCTTAATCGAGCCAAGGCCACGTCCGCCTCTAATTTGGAGTTGTTTCGAAAACAGGCTGAAAGTCTCCGCCAGAAGAAGGCTGACCAGGCTAAGCTTGCATCTGATCTTGAGCTCCAGATCGTTGAGCGCCGAACCCATTTGACCGCATTGGAACGTACACGAGATGCCAGTGACACGGCCTATCGTGGGATTCTGGGCCGTATTCAGGAAGCACGTATGGCGGCCGATGAAAATACCGCAACGGTCAAGATCGTGGAGCGACCCTCAGTCCCTGAAAAACCCATCAAACCCAAACCTCTTCGTATTATTGCCATTGCCATCCTCCTAGGGCTCATGGGCGGCATCACTCTGGCTTTGATTACCGACACGATGGAAGACCACGTTACTGGCCCCCATGATCTTGAAGCTGAAATTGGCGTTAAGGTGCTAGCCATGGTCCCTCACGTTAAAGCCGGCAAACGAAGTGATATTGCTACGGCATCGATGAATCAGCGGTTCAGTCAGATTACCGAAGCCTTTGCAGGCTTGCGCTCCATGCTCGATTCATCTCAATATAAAGAGCGCTCAAAAGTCATTCTGGTGGCCAGTTCCATTCCGGCGGAAGGAAAGACAATTACGTCTTGTAACTTGGCGATTGCCTGCGCGAAAAATGGGCAGCGTGTGCTCCTCATTGACTTTGATCTGAGGCGACCAAGGTTGGTCGGAATCTTCTCCATGCCGCCAGAAGGACGGGGTTTATTGGACTATCTATCTGACGCGGGGGGTGATACTTCCCCTGCCAAATTGGCCTATGCCACAGAGTGCGCCAATCTGACTGTCATCGCTAGCCGTCCGGTTAAGGGGGCTAGTCCCGCCGAATTAGTGGGAAGTAAAAAAGTCACCGAGCTTCTGTCCTGGGCGCGCGAAAACTATGACCGGGTAATCATCGATGCGCCACCGCTTGGCTTGGTCAGTGATGCCCTGGTATTGGGCGGTCTGTCTGATTGTGTGCTCGTTATGGCGCGACCGGAGACAAGCAGGAAGCGGGCGACATTCCACACCATTCATCGTTTTCGCGAAGCAGGAGTCCGCATGATCGCTGCCGTTATCAACGATATTGATTTCGCTCAGGGGTCTTCTTATTACACCCCGTATTATCACTCATACAGTCATTATCAGCCCTATCCGCCAGAAGAAGTTAAACATGAGGGATGAGCTTATGAAAAAGACAACAAGCACAAAATCTTCGGACCGGGAGGCCGAATCGTTTGCCTTGCTAAGGCACGCGATCGTGGCTCCGCTTGAGGCTTCGCCAGTCCAGCCGTGCCGTTGCGTTCTTGAGGATCAGATCATCTGGGGCCGGTCACCCGTGCGACTTGATTTGGCGGGGGGATGGACTGATACCCCTCCATATTGCATCGATCATGGTGGGCAAGTTGTCAATCTAGCGGCCGACCTCAATGGGCAACCCCCCATTCAGGTCTTTGCTCGGCTTATCGAAAGCCATGAATTGGTCATGCGCTCGATTGATCTCGGTGTGGGAGAGCGTCTGACAAGTTACGACGACGTTGCCGACTTCATGAAGCTCGGTAGTGGGTTTTCGATTGCCCGTGCCGCCTTTGCGCTGGCTGGTTTTCATCCTCGATTTAATGGTGGCGTCTATGCAACGTTGGCGGATCAACTGCGCGCCATGGGTGGCGGCATCGAGATCAGCCTGTTGGCCGCCGTTCCTAAAGGATCCGGACTGGGGACAAGCAGTGTTCTCGCCTCAACTTTGCTCAGCACGCTCTCGGACTTCTGTGGACTCGGGTGGAGTCATGAAAACGTATTTCGTCGAACCTTGGCGCTGGAGCAACTGCTCACCAGTGGTGGTGGGTGGCAGGATCAAATTGGGGGGCTCGAGCATGGGATCAAGCTGATTACGACGGCCCCCGGCTTGGAGCAAAACCCGGTCGTAAGATGGCTCCCTGAGCGCCTGTTTTCAGGTGACTATGCCAACGGCTTGATCATGCTCTATTACACCGGCATAACCCGTGTGGCGCATAATATCCTTGGTGAGATTGTGCGAAATGTATTCAGCGGGAAAGTTGACACCTTGGAGTGTTTGGATCAGATCAGTCGCAATGCTGCTACCGTGCAAGATGCGATCCAGCGTCAGGATTGGTCCGCATTCACCCAGGGCATTGGTCGCAGTTGGGAATTGAACCAGCGGCTTGATCCGGGCACTAATCCGCCAGCGATTCAGGCGCTACTGAGCAATATTCAAGAGCAACTGGCCGCCGTGAAATTGCTTGGTGCTGGTGGTGGCGGCTATCTTCTGATGCTGGCTAAAGATATGGATGCCGCGCGCACCATTCGCCGGAAGTTAAGCGATTCGCCTCCAAACAGTCGGGCCCGGTTCGTCAACTTCAGTCTCTCTCAGACAGGGTTGCAGATTACGCGAAGTTGATGGGGGATATAATAATCATGGAAACTCAGGACATTCGATGGGAACAACGTTTAGCCAACTATTCATCAGCGCTGGCGCAATTGGCAAAAGCGGTGTCTTTGGCGGGGCAACGGCCGCTATCGGATCTTGAGCAGCAGGGGCTCATTCAGGCATTTGAATTCACCCATGAACTTGCTTGGAATGTGATGAAAGACTACTTTGCGCATCAGGGGAATCCGTCGATCACGGGTTCGCGCGATGCGGTTCGCGAATCCCTCAACAAGGGCCTCATCACGGGTGGTGAGGGGTGGATGGAAATGATCAAAAGCCGAAATCAGAGCTCACATACTTACAATCAGAAGGTGGCTGAAGAAATCGTCGGCAAGATTGTTGCTCAGTATCATTCCCTGTTTCAGGACTTCCTGAAGCGAATGCAGGGGCTGATGGCGTCATGACTAATACGGGCTTGCCTGCGAGCGCAGTCGCGAAGATTTGCGGGGTATTTCAGGATTATCCCCTGATCAATAGGGTTATTCTTTACGGTTCACGTGCCATGGGCACTTTCCGTCCTGGTTCGGATATTGATCTCTGCATTGAGGGGGAAGCGCTCGGGCTCACAGAGATGCTGGCCATTGAAACCAGGATTGATGATCTGCTTCTTCCTTGGAAAGTAGATCTTTCCTTATTGCAAACGATTGACAATGAGGCTCTGAAAGATCATATCCGGCGGGTAGGCGTGAATTTTTACCAGGCCAAAAGCGGTGAGGCCTAAGGTAGCAGGGGCAGGGACCGTTTGGGCGAGGCTTGCCGAGCCGTGCCCATAAAGGGTGCCTGTTGGGTCATAAAGACGGGTTCGTTCGCATAATATTCTAATTTCCTCGGCGCTATACATGAGCCCGGCTCACGCGAGGTTCGCCCTCCAGAGAAAATGACGGTGGTGCTTGATTTGAGAGATGAGCTAACGCCAGAAACTTTAATTCGTGTGAAAAAAGTCCTCTTTATATTTGGAACCCGTCCTGAAGCCATCAAAATGGCCCCAGTTATCAAGGAGCTTCAAAAGCACCCGGAGCAGTTTGCTGTGAGCGTCTGCGTTACCGCGCAGCACCGTCAGATGCTTGATCAGGTGCTGGAACTTTTCGAGATCGTTCCTGACTTTGATCTCGATATCATGAAGCCGGGACAGAGCCTGACGGATGTCACCTGTAACGTGTTGCAGGGACTAGCTCCGGTACTGGAAAAGCTTAAACCAGATCTCGTGCTGGTACATGGTGACACCACGACCACCATGGCTGCCAGCCTGGCTGCTTATTACCAGAAGATCGCGGTGGGGCACATCGAAGCAGGGTTGCGCACCGGTAACATCTATTCCCCCTGGCCCGAAGAGATGAATCGCCGGCTGACCGGGGCGATCACCCGCTATCATTTTGCGCCTACTGAGCAGTCGAGACAAAACCTTCTGGCGGAAGGCATTGCTGATGAGACCATTACCGTCACTGGCAACACGGTGATTGATGCCTTGCTGATGGTTCGGGCGAAAATGTCCGTGGGTAATATGGGCGCGAGAATCGCTCAGGATTTAGTTTTAAAGTACCCCAGTCTAACCTCAATATTATTGAGCACTTCTGCCAAACGACTGATACTCGTCACTGGGCATCGGCGCGAGAACTTTGGTGAAGGGTTTGAGAACATCTGTTATGCCCTCAAGGAGATTGCCGCGGCGCATCCTGATGTTGAGGTGATATATCCCGTCCACCTGAATCCCAATGTCCAGGAACCTGTCAGGCGGATCCTCGGTGCTGCTTCTCTTAATTCCGCGCTCTCCGCTCCGCACTCCCCGCTTCCCAACGTTCACCTGATCGAGCCGCTGGACTATCTTCCCTTTGTCTGGCTCATGAATCGAGCCTATTTGATTATTACCGATTCGGGGGGAGTTCAAGAAGAGGCCCCCTCACTTGGGAAGCCAGTTTTGGTGATGCGCAGCACAACCGAGCGGCCAGAGGCGGTGACAGCGGGAACGGTGATTCTGGTGGGTACGGATCGCGAAAAGATAGTTGCCTCGGCGCACCGGTTGCTCGTGGACAAAGCAGCTTACGAGACAATGACTCGTGCCCACAATCCTTATGGGGACGGGAAGGCCGCCGAGCGAATCGCGGCTCAATTAATATCACTGTAGCTCAAGTTTTTTCCATAAGTACTTCAAAGAAGATAAGCCAATTGTGAAAAGTGAAGACCCCTGCGTCCTCCTATGGTCAAGAATGATCCAGTAGCGATGGAGGCATTGGTCAGGCGAATGATCTACAACCAGGCCGATATGATGCCGTTTGTGTTTCGGACATTGGAAGCCCGCCAAAAGAGGTTTGTATATGGATAAAGATGTATTGATGAACAAGCTTGAAAGCCTCCGGCGGTGTGTGCAGCGGGTGCAGGATAAGGCTCCGGCTTCATCTGACCTGTTAAAAGGCGATTACGACCTGCAGGACATCATTTGAAGAAATCCTTTGTCATACACATCGCAGTGGCTTATTATGTGTATGAAGGAGTAGATAGATATGACAAGAACTAACATAGTGCTGGATGAAGCTCTCGTCCAGAAGTGCCAGAAGTTAACGGGGATTCCCACTCAACGGTCCGTGATTGATTACGCCTTACGGGAGTTGCTGCGGCATGGCCGACAGAAAAAGGTGTTGGACTTGAAGGGTGCTGTTGCCTGGGATGGTGACCTGCCCTCGTGGCGGGCGGGACGGGGCACCTGATGACCCTAGTTGATACAACAGTCTGGATTGATTTCTTCAAGGGTCATGACACGCCTCACGTGCGGCATCTTGAAAGTTTGATTGGCGCGGATGAGGATATTTGCATCTGCGGCGTAATCCTGACTGAAGTGCTTCAAGGTGTCCGGGAGGATAAGGATTACGACGCTGTTTCGACCCGGTTTGACGCCTTCCTCTATTTGCCAATGTCGCAGAAAACATTCAGGAAGTCGGCGGAAATGTACCGGTTACTCCGGAAAAAAGGGGTCACCATAAGAAACTCCGTTGATTGCATGATCGCTGCTGTGGCGATTGAGCACGACATACCCCTTCTGCACAATGACAGGGATTTCTTTCCTATGGCAAAACATTGTGGCCTGAAAGTGATCGATACAGATAACCCGCCAACAAGCAAATCCAGCTTACGGGGTAAATAGAATCAATTCCGTGTGCCATGGAGTGCCAATATGTGCCACAAATAACTAGGAAGAGATTCAAACATCGATAGACAGGATACACAGGATAAAGAGGGTGACGCGTTTCCCCCTAAAACTATCCTGTAAATCATGTCTATCCATGTTAACCCTCTCTTCCGTTTCCAAAATTGATTCAACGTTCGAAGTTGAATGTTGACTGTTCAATGTTCGCACAATGTTACTTGTTACGATGTGATCCTGATCCCCGCTGCTTCCCCTCTTTTCGTGGGAGGGGCGCTATGCGCCGCGACTCTGCTCCCTGGCCTCTCGGAAGCCCCTATCGCGGCGCATAGCGCCCCTCCCACGGGAAAGCCGGCCAATCGCAGTGGACGAGAAGAAGTGAGTGGCTGAAAAGAAGATAAGCCAATTGTAAAAAGTGAAGACGTGAACTCGCGCCTTCGCCCCGAGTTCACCCCGACTTAATTGACAAAAAACCGATACGCGAATACGATAATCATCATGAAAACGACGATAACATTTGATCAGATCGTGGGTTTGGCCGATGGGCTATCATTACCTCAAAAAGAGTCCTTGGTTGAAATTCTTACAAAGCGTTTGATCGAACAACGGCGGAAAGTCTTAAGATGCGATATTCTGTCCGCAAATCGAGAATTTAAAGCAAAAAAATGCCATGTTGCCACCCCGGCTGAACTCATGAAGGAGATCATGAGGTGAGTTGGGCGCTGATCCGTAGTTCAGCCTTTGTGCGGGCGGCTCGCAAGCACATTCGCCGCCACCCGGAGTATGCCTCGGATTTATTTGAAGTATTTACGCAACTGGCCGAGGATCCGTTTCACCCTTCTTTGAGGTCTCACAAGTTGACAGGAACTTTAGTAGGCTCATGGGCATGCAGTGCCGGGTACGACCTACGTGTTGTTTTCAAGATCGTTAAGCAGGCGGGCAAGTCGGCAATACTTCTCGAAGCATTGGGAACCCATGACGAAGTATACTAAAACTGATGCAACGTTCGAAGTTGAATGTTGACTGTTCGATGTTCGCACAATGTTACTTGTTACGATGTGATCCTGATCCCCTCCTTGAATATGGATGAGACCGTTTGACCGCACTCGCAGAGAACGAGTCCAGGTTTACACATGCCTGCAGGTTGTGATACTATCTGTTCCGTAGGAAAAGGAGGCCGTTATGACAACGCTTGAGTTGGAAAGCGTCTTAAGG